>Ga0206934_1122_pt1 | contig 21217 bp, 22 predicted proteins | sample Alteio_BWOrgHeat_16_FD_152932 | JGI IMG/M metagenome (GOLD analysis project Ga0206934, IMG submission 152932) | Enriched cells from forest soil in Barre Woods Harvard Forest LTER site, Petersham, Massachusetts, United States -... | ecosystem: Environmental > Terrestrial > Soil > Temperate forest >...
TACGCAGCTATTCAATTATGGCGGCCTTATTGCAGCAACTGTACTAGGCATGCGCATGGCAAAACCTAAGCCATTGAATGCCTTAGCATATACTTTCGGTGCTTCTACTTTATTTTTCCTTGTATCTAACCTGGGTGTTTGGGCAGCAGGTTGGTATGGCTATAGTTTCAACTCCTTTTTTAAGACTTACCGCCTGGGCTTACCTTTCTTTAGGTACACCTTTATGGGGGATATGGCAGGCGGTATTCTACTGTTTGGCACTTACTTTTTACTACAAGCGGCCTACTCTAGCAAAATGCAGAAAGCCAAAGCATAAATATATTGTTCCTGAAAATAAGAATGGGTTGTATGCATACGACCCATTCTTATTTATATCCTACTCTTGAAGCAATCCTGCTGCTTTTTTTTGTTAATAAACTAAAAGGATTAAATTTGTATAAACTGAAAATGTATGCAGGCTACTGGCGTAAAGGACATAAGAAAAGAGGTGAAGAAGTACATAGATACGGCTGATGACAAGACAGTAAAAATGATCTATGCAATGCTTGAAGTAGAGCAGCACGATGATTGGTGGGATGAATTACCTGCTGAGGTGCAGGCATCGGTTGAAAAGGCTTTAAAAGAGGCTGATGCTGGTAAAGGAATCCCACACGAAGAAGTAATGAAAAAATACAGCAAATGGTTCAGAAAATGACCTGGATGCCTGAGGCCGTGAATACCTACATGCAAGTAATAGATTATCTTGAAAAAGAATGGACTGAAAAAGAAATTGAAAAGTTTGCAGGTAAGGTAATACAAAAATTAGCTGCTTTACAGATCCATCCCCGTATTGGTGGCCCTATAAACAAACAGAGAAATGTTTATAAAACTATTATTCACAAAAGAGTTATCCTGATTTACCGTTATAAACCACTAAAAAAGGAAATTGAACTACTAAGCTTTTGGAATACATGGCAAAACCCACGAAGACATAAGCTGTAATGATTTATTGATTTTGATTATAAAAAAATCATTGTTGGTAAGGCGACTAACAATGGCACAAAAAGATAGATGAATTATAAGATAAAACCAGCGTTTATGCGATTTTTTTTTTGTCTTATTTTTTCTTATTTGTACATTTTCGTGCGAAACTCAAACGACGGTTTATAAAACATATTCCTTCTCTATAGAAGATTCGAAAAAGAAAAATTTGTTTAAAAGAGAATACAAATTGTTAGAAAAATCATGTGAGACATTAAACATAATAGAAGTTTGGGAGGATTCATTTTTGATTAATGGCGAAGCGTATTATCGCTTTCTTTTTCGTACAGACGAAAATAACAAGGTCTATAACTCAACCACATTTCTAAAAACTTGGGGATTTTATTGTTTACCTTCTGGGGTTGATGGTGTTGGAATATATTGGGATAATCTTGGAATATATCCAACTAGAAGTTATGTTTATCATATTGGAAAACAATTCCCGATACAAGATTCTTTTGCCATTCAAATGGTTAACTTACCTAAGGGAATGTTTACACCACTGGAAGAACAAAGTAAAATAGGCAATTTATATTTTAAAGCTTTAAAATAATTTTTTATCCCACCTGGAAGCGTCTCGCTTCCGGAAGCAAACTAAATCAATTATTTTTTATAGCTGCAATACCTGGTAACTCTTTGCCTTCAAAAAACTCAAGCATTGCCCCGCCGCCTGTGGATACATAGCTTACTTTATCAGCATAGCCGAATTTATTCACAGCAGCAACACTATCGCCGCCACCTACCAGGCTATAGGCGCCATGCGCTGTAGCAGTAACCACTGCTTCTGCAATAGCCTTTGTGCCATGCTGGAATTTTTCCATTTCAAATACACCCATAGGCCCATTCCATAAAATGGTTTTTGATGCCCTGATCACTTTTGTGAATTGCTCAATGGCCATCAGGCCAATATCCAATCCCATCCAGCCTGCGGGTATTTCTGTATTGATGCAGGATGAAGTAGCAGCGTCATTCGAAAATTTATCGGCTATAATACTGTCAGCCGGCAAGTGAATGCATACGCCCTTTTCGTCTGCCTTTTTCATAATATCGAGCGCCATGTCCATCCTGTCATCTTCGCATAAAGAACTACCTATATGGCCGCCCTCTGCTTTGAAGAATGTATAAGCCATGCCACCACCTATAATGATATCAGTAGCTTTCTCCAGCAGGTTCTCAATGATCAATATCTTATCAGACACTTTGGCGCCACCTATAATGGCAACAAAAGGTTTTTGATTATTGTGCAATACTTTTTCTGCGGCAGCTACTTCCCCTTCCATCAGCAAACCAAACATGCGTTTGTCTGAAGAGAAGAATTGTGCTATGACAGCCGTAGAAGCATGTGCGCGGTGCGCAGTGCCAAAAGCATCGTTCACATATATATCGCCGAGTTTAGAGAGCTTTTCTGCAAAGTCCTTATCCCCTTTTTCCTCCTGTTTGTAATAGCGCAGGTTCTCGAGCAATAAGACTTGCCCTGCCTGAAGATTCTTGGCTTTATTGATTGCGTCCTCACCAATGCAGTCATCAGCAAACTGCACATCTGTGCCAAGCAATTCTGCCAAACGGCCTATAATTGGCTTTAAAGAAAAATCAGCCAAAGTAAGGTTCGGCTTTTTCTCAATGTCCTTTAATGGGCGGCCCCAATGGCTCATGAGTATTACAGAGCCTCCATCTTTCAACACTTTTTTAATGGTAGGTATTGCAGCGCGGATACGCGTATCATCCCCTATCTTGCCATCTTTGATGGGCACGTTAAAATCAACACGAATAAGCGCCTTGTGGCCTGCGAAATTGTAGTCGTTAAATTTGGACATATTAGTTGCAATATTTTTCAGTTAGTTTAATAATAATATTTTCTGCATTTTCCAGGCTCAATGATGAACCTTCTTTTTTCGCAATTTTACGACATTCATTAAATAAAGTCTGCGGGCTGATTTCTAAACTATATAAAACGTCGTGCCAGAATTGTTTTCGTTCTTCATTTGTATGACAAGGGCCATCTTTGTTATTAATAAACCGTTCCGGGTTTATTATCATTAATTGGTTCTCGTCTTCCATCCCTAAAATTTTAGCTTTTTCTTCAATTAAAGTTCTTTCATCCCAATTATCAAACCAATGCTCTCCATAGTCATTATCCAAAGTAAAATATCGGCCAATCCATACCACTTCATGCCATTCAGTTATACCCAATTCATCAGTAAGTGATTTGAATATTTTATTTACAACAAAACAATCCAGTTCTTCTATATAATCAAAAACTCTAAACCTAATGTTTTGTGGAGTATTCATTTAAGTAAAAATAATAAAACCCGCACTAATAAATGCGGGTTTTATTATTAAAGAACATTTATGTTTTATTTGCTTATCAACCCTGCAAAATAATGTACAGTCCTAACCAACTGGCTTACATAGCTCATTTCGTTATCGTACCAGCTCACAGTTTTTACCAATTGCTGCTCACCGTTTGTGATAACTTTGGTTTGTGTGGCATCGAATAAAGAACCGAAGTGCGTGCCGATAATATCGCTGCTCACAATTTCATCTTCGTTATAGCCAAAACTTTCGTTTGCGGCAGCTTTCATAGCGGCATTTATTTCTTCTACCGATGTTTTCTTGCCTAATATAGAAACAAGCTCAGTAAGTGAACCTGTAACAGTAGGTACACGTTGTGCAGAACCGTCCAATTTCCCTTTCAACTCAGGCAATACAAGGCCAATTGCTTTTGCAGCACCGGTGCTGTTAGGTACAATATTCTCCGCAGCTGCACGGGCACGGCGAAGGTCGCCCTTAGGATGTGGCGCATCAAGTGTATTCTGATCGTTTGTATAAGCATGGATGGTGCTCATAAGGCCGGTAACAATGCCAAAAGAGTCATTCAATACCTTGGCCATAGGGGCAAGGCAATTAGTTGTGCATGAAGCGCAACTGATAACTGTTTCGCTGCCGTCCAGTATATGATGGTTTACGTTGAAAACAACTGTTTTCATTTCGCCTGTGGCAGGAGCTGATATAACAACACGTTTTGCACCTGCTTTTATATGTCCTTCTGCTTTTTCTTTATCGGTAAAGAAGCCGGTACATTCCAATACCACGTCTACATCATGCTGGCCCCAAGGTATCTGGCTCGGGTCTTTCTGGGCATATATGTTTATGGCATGGCCTTTAACAACTATGCTGTTGTCGGTATGGGTTACATCCACACCAAAACGGCCCTGTGCCGTGTCGTATTTTAAAAGATGTGCTAATACATTTGGTTTGGTAAGGTCGTTGATAGCAACTACATCTATACCTTCCATATTGTAGATCTGGCGGAAAGCCAGGCGGCCTATACGCCCGAAACCATTGATGGCAACTTTTACTTTACTCATTTTCTTTTGGGGAATTAATTTAAAAACTTTTTAAAATGTGGCGCAAAGCTAAGATTTTATGCTTAAAAGATAAACACTCAATTCGTTAAAAAATAATATGTTAAGGAATTTAATTTAGTGTATCCCTTTTTCGTTCAGTGCTTGTTGGTAGAGATGGGCATTTTTCATTTGCTCCTCATAGCCCGCTGCAAAATTGTGGTAACCGCTGAAATCAGGCTTAGCACAGAAATAAAGATAATTTGTTTGCGGCGCTTTCAGCACGGCTTCTATACTGCTTACTGAGGGCGTGCATATCGGACCCGGTGGCAGACCTGTATTGGTATAGGTATTATAAGGCGAATTCACTTCCAGGTGGACACCTGTGATACGACGTATGGTAAAATCGCCAATGGCAAATTTCACTGTAGGGTCTGCCTGAAGGGCCATGCCCTTATGCAGCCTGTTAAGGTAAGTACTGGCTATATTGGGCTTTTCATCGTTCTTATTCGACTCTTCATCTATTATGGAAGCCAATGTTATGGCCTGCACTTGTGAGAGTCCCTGGTCTTTCGCTTCCTGTTTACGTTCTTCGGTCCAGAAACGGCGATAGTTTTTAGCAATTTTTTTAAAGGCTGTATCTGCACGTGTGTTCCAGTAAAAATCGTAAGTATCCTGCATCACGGCACACATGATGGTATTGGTATCCAGATCGTAATTCGCTGCAAATGCAGGGTCGTTCAGCATCTGCAATATAACGGTAGAGTCTGCCTCCAGGTGTTTGCCTACCAGGCTGCTGAAGTCTTTTTTAGTACGTAGTTTATTGATGACAAGTTTCACAGGTGTTTGCCTGCCATTGCGCAACATGCGCAGCATATTGTAATTGCTCATACCCGGCTCTATCTTGTATTTGCCGGGATGCACATGAGCAGGGTATTTTGCATAGCCCGCCAGCATATCAAAGCTCCATATATCGCTTACATAGCCGCCTTCGCTTAGTGCCTGCTTCACATCCTGATAAGTGGAGCCGGTGCGTATATACAGGTACTCACCTCGCGACAAATTGCCTGTGTTAGGGCCAAAGGTTTTGTAGGCAGCAAATGCGCCTGCCACAAGGGCTAATAAAAATAATATACTGAGTATGCGTCTCATGGGTTTAAATATAGTTAATTTGGCTTGAATGAAAAATCAGGGACCTCTCCCTGCCTCTCCAAAGGAGAGGTGATGTGGCGAGCATTGTTGTTTAAGCAAAAACAATGATAAGAAATTGGTGCATAGTTGATAATCATAACATATTTTCTTAATTTTGTATTATGCCTTCGCAGAAACAAACAGATAATAAACCTGATGCTAAACTGCAAATTTCTGAGGAATCAGAAATGGAGCGCCTGCGCCGCGATGTTTTTCGCCCTGATATGGAAAAACTACAGCTATTCACAAAAATGCTACGGGCCAATGCTTTATATAAAAAAGCAAAAGTGAGCCACAAATAGGAAATACTTTTTAGGAGCTGAATACCTAAATCTCAGGAGATTTCTCACCCGAAGAAAAATCGGGTTCGAAATGACGATCTTTACTTGGCACCTTCATTCCAATTATTCATTATCTTTATTACTAAATTACTGAAAATGAAAAAGCTATCCATTGGCCTTATTGCTTTTCTTTCATTTATTTTTTTGCCTTGGGGTTTATTTGCGCAGGGGTGGAGTGAGTTGGGGACTGGGGCTAATGCCCTTAATGCGAATTTCTCTATAATAAGTGTTACCTCAGATATTGCAGGAAATGTGTATGCCGCTCAGTTCTCGGACTCTTTTGCTTTTAACCCCCTCGCGAATAACTACATTACAAAATGGAATGGTAATAACTGGACAGAATTAGGCACAGGAATACATGCCCTTAATCCTAATAATTACGTTATAAGTCTTACTACTGACAAATTAGGTAATGTATATGCTGCGGGAGATTTCACTGATTCAAACTATAGAGAGTACGTCGCTAAATGGGACGGTGTTAACTGGACAAAATTAGGGACTGGAGTTAATTCCTTAAATGCATGGGGCCAAATAAATATTATTACTACTGATAAATTTGGTAATGTATATGCTGCGGGTGGATTTACTGATTCTGGTGCTTTGCCAAATGGTCATCCTTATGTCGCCAAATGGGATGGTGTTAGTTGGACAGAACTAGGCACAGGTCCCAACGCATTAAACCCGAATAAAGACATATATAGCATGGCGATAGATAATTTCGGCAACGTATATGTGGCAGGTGGTTTTACGGACTCAACGACTTGGTTGCCCAATGGGAATCATTATGTTGCCAAATGGAATGGTGTTGGCTGGACAGAATTAGGTGCAAGTCTCAATGCATTGCACGCAGATGGCGCAATCAATAGTATTGCAGTTGATAATATTGGAAATGTTTATGCAGAGGGGCAATTTATGAATTCGAATGGTGAATATTATGTAAGCAAATGGGATGGCAGTACATGGTCTGAATTAGGCATTAATAATAATAGTTTAAATCCTAATAGTTGGACTGGGACACTTACGTTGGATGATTCTGGATATGTGTACGTTACAGGCGATTTTACAGATTCAAATGGGCATTACTATGTGGCTAAATGGAATGGTAACATTTGGTCTAAACTAGGTACAGGTAGTAATGAATTGAATGCAAATGGTCCGGTTGTGTGCTTAACAACAGATGTTTTAGGAAATATTTACGCTGGTGGTTCTTTTACGGATTCAACTGGTAAATATTATGTGTGTGAATATTCCCAGTATATTTCTATTTTCTGCCATAATTATTCCAGCGGACTAGGCCTCGACTCCACAGACATCGGCCGTTTCATTATAGGCCCTGACACTTTCGGCTCGGTATATTCTCATCTTGCTAATCCTGCTGCATTTCATTCTTATACTTTTAATTCCGCCGATACCATTCAATTATCTGTTGACAGCAGCTACCATATACAGGAGGCCGGCATTATGAATACTATACATGATGCAGATGCCAAAGTAACTTTGTTTATAGACTACAATGCCAACGGGCATTATGATATACCGGAAGAAAGGGTCTGGACAAGCTATTCCAAAGCTTTCTATTATTATATCCTTGATACAAACATTATCATTCCATCTACTGTTGCCGTAGATACGCCCTTGGGTATGCGGCTAATTATTAACAATGACACCGGCGCCAGTGCCGCGTCGGATTCTGCATGTGGAACTTATGTATCCGGTGAGACGCAGGATTATGTTGTTATTTTCAGGAATGGGATGGAGGGGATAAGGACCTCTCCCGGCCTCTCCAAAGGAGAGGTGACAGTATGGCCCAACCCGGCTGAAAATAACCTGAGTATTAAGATTGTTGGTCAGGCGACCACCAATCTTAATGCAGTGAAAATATTTGATTTGGTAGGCAGAGAAGTGTATAGCAATGCTGTAAAAGGGAATGCCCTTAACATTAATGTTTCAGCTTGGAGCAATGGAATGTATATATGCAGGGTGTCGTGTGCAGGCGGGGAGATGGTTAGGAAGTTTGTGGTGAACCATTAGAAGGCTTCATCATATCATCTCTTATAAATTTGTATCTTTGTATAACATTCCCTTTACCAGAGATAAACAATTGAACTATCCATTTGTGATAAATGACAATTCCATACAAAAGCAAATAAAGCAAGCGGTTAGAGAAACCGATGACTCGGCTATGGTCATTTTATTTGGTTCCAGAGCCAGGGGTAATTCCAGTCCGGGATCCGATTGGGATATTCTTATCTTAATAAATAAACCAAGCGTTTCGGTTAAGGACGAACAAATTTTCAGGCATAAATTATACGACCTTGAATTAAAAATAAATGAGCCTATCTCCACCTTTGTTTATTCACTAAAAGACTGGAATAGTAAACTATCAGGAATGCCCCTTTATAAAAACATCCAGAAAGAAGGAATTATACTTTAGCATGGCTGATTACTTCTTAAAATATAAGCCGATAATCATCAAAGCCAGTCCGACAAAAAGAGAAACAAACCATTTTATCAAATCTACTTTGGCATTTACAAGATCTTCTTTCGTTGCTAATATGTCTTTCTTTTCCTGAAATTTGTTTTCGGTCTTAGATTCAAAATATTGGATAACAGTTTCAGCTTCCTCCTCGCTGAAACGTTTTTTGAATAGCTCGTAAACTTTTAATTCTAAAGATGACATACCTGTTACAAAGATAAGACTACTTCTCAAAAAACGAAGTAAAATTTATATAGAAAATTCGCCTTTATGCCTATACAGCCGTCTGACCGCAGGGCTGTACTGATGGCTATGCTACCCCACTTCAACCCCCAACTCCTCGGCCAGATCTTTCTCCACTTTCAGGTTCTGGATGATAAATACCTGCCTATCGGGCGTGTTTTTGCCCATATAATATTCCAGCAGTTTTTGTATGTGTGCATCCTGGCTAAGCAGCACAGGGTCTTTGCGAATATCATCGCCAATAAACTGCGCAAACTCTGCCGGGGATATTTCACCCAAGCCTTTGAAACGTGTTATCTCGGGTTTTGTGCCCAGTTCTGCTACTGCATTTCTTCTTTGTTCTTCGCTGTAACAATAAATGGTCTTTTGCTTATTGCGCACACGGAATAAAGGGGTCTGCAATATATATATATGCCCAGCCCTAACGAGGTCGGGGAAGAATTGCAGGAAGAAAGTCATGATGAGGAGGCGGATGTGCATACCATCCACATCGGCATCTGTAGCAATAACTATGTTGTTGTAGCGCAGGCCTTCCAGTCCCTGCTCAATGTTGAGGGCATGTTGCAGCAGGTTGAACTCTTCATTCTCATACACCACTTTCTTGGTAAGGCCATAGCAGTTTAGCGGCTTACCCCTAAGACTGAAAACAGCCTGTGTCTCTACCATGCGGCTTTTGGTTATAGAGCCCGAAGCAGAATCACCCTCGGTTATGAATATGGTTGACTCCAATTGTTTTTGCATGAACTCTTCGCGGCCCTTTGTGGGCGGTTCATCGTTCATGTGAAAGCGGCAATCGCGGAGTTTTTTATTGTGCAGGTTGGCTTTTTTGGCACGCTCGTTGGCCAGTTTGCGTATGCCCGAAAGTTCCTTGCGCTCATGTTCGCTTTGCTCAATGCGTTTCTTCAGTGCATCGGCAATAGCCTGGTTTTTATGCAGAAAATTATCCAATTCTTTCGCAAGGAAATCGAGGATAAAAGATTTCATAGATGGGCCATTCTCGAAAACATATTGAGAACCCAGCTTGGTTTTTGTCTGCGATTCAAACACAGGTTCCTGTACACGTACCGATATAGCAGCTACAATACTCTGGCGCACATCTGCTGCGTCATAGTCTTTTTTGTAAAAATCGCGTATCACCTTCACAAAGGCCTCACGAAAAGCACCATGGTGCGTGCCGCCCTGTGTGGTATGCTGCCCGTTCACAAAAGAATAAATATCCTCGCCATAATCGCCGTTGTGCGTCAGGGCCACTTCTATGTCTTCGCCCTTCAGGTGTATGATAGGATAACGCAGGTCATCAGGATTGGTTTTGCGTTGCAGGAGGTCGAGCAGTCCATTTTTAGAAACATAATTTTTGCCGTTGAAATTGATCTGCAAACCCGCATTCAGGAAGCAGTAATTCCATACCTGGTTCTCTATATATTCCGATAGGTAGTGATAATTTTTAAAAACAGAATCGTCGGGAATAAAAGTAATAAGCGTGCCATTAGGTTCGGTACTTGCAGCTTCCTTATGTTCTTTAATTAGATTGCCTTTGTCAAACTCTGCCACTTTGGTGCGGCCCTCACGGAAAGCAGCCACTTTAAAATAGGAGCTTAAAGCATTTACGGCTTTCGTACCTACCCCATTCAGCCCAACCGACTTTTGGAAGGCTTTACTATCGTATTTGGCCCCTGTGTTTATTTTACTAACCACATCAACCACTTTGCCTAAAGGTATGCCGCGGCCATAGTCGCGAACCGTAACGGTACCTTTATCAATTTTTATTTCCACGCGCTTGCCGTGGCCCATGGTGTATTCGTCAATGCAATTGTCTATCACTTCCTTAAGCAACACATATATCCCATCGTCCATACTGGTGCCATCGCCCAGCTTGCCTATATACATACCGGGGCGAAGGCGTATGTGCTCGCGCCAGTCCAGGGAACGGATACTTTCTTCGTTATATTGATTTAACAGATCAGCCATCTTATAAGTAAAAAAGCAAAAGTAAAAAATTGCTTGTGGGCAAAAGTAAATTAAAAAACCTCCTGCTGATGCAGGAGGTTTTTTATATGTGTATGAGATGTTATTATCAGAATTTAAAACCCACTGTCATAGATGCATTGTTAAAGCTGTTTCCTAAAGTAGCGATAGGCACTGCTGCATAAGATGGATCGGAAGGATAAGGCTGTTCAACACCATTATACATAGTATGTGCAAAAGCAGCGTCTAGGTACCAACGATCAAAACGGAAACCAAAGCCACCCGAAATAGTATTACTTGCGGTATTTATGCCACTGCTGGTTTTATAGGGGCTGCCCATAAAGCTGTAACCGGCCCTAAGGCTAAAGAAATTAGTTATGCGGCCTTCTATGCCCACACGAATATTGGATGCTGCCTGCAAATTAGTTTTAATATCGTTATTAACCTGGGTTTGCATAACCTGGTAAGCAGGATCGAAGCTATAGGATGCAGAACTGTAATCCACATATTCATAGTCAACTGTAATGAAACCATGTGTACCAAGGAAACCTGTTGCACTTAGTACTGCCCTCCATGGCGTAGTTAAATTATAATCAAGCGGAATACTAACTGCGTTTGCCGTGTAGGGATTTACACCTGCAGGTACTGTAGATATATCACTGCTGATAACATTGCTGTAATCATCATGCATGGTATAAAAAGTAGGCGAGTGTATGGCAAAACCAAAACGGAAATAATCTGAGGCTTTATAGATAATGCCCAGTTTCAGGTTGATACCCGAACCGCTTGTGTTAAGCGTTTCATTGTAGGTATAGGAATTAAAACCTGTGCTGTCAGCACCAATGGCCGTTTCAGAATAAACAGAAGAACGGGAATAATTTATTATCGGGATACCGATAGTAGCGCCAAGCAACAATTGGTCCATATAATTACCGCCAAAAGAGATGACCATTTCATTAATGCCCCCTCTTTCGCTTACCGAACGGAGTTGCTTTACTCCTTTCGAGGGATCAACAATAGACTCAAAAACACCGTTTACAGAATCATAATTGGTAAGGTATGCCTGATAACCCGCATAACCATATAATGCAGGATTAGGATTATTAGGGTCGCTGCCGGTGCCGTTTATATTATTGTCTGCTGCATAGGCCTGCGTGGCGCTGCTGCTGTAATTATTACCACTATAGGTATAATCCCTGTTGAAATCCGCAAGGCGGTTCACTCCTATACCAAAAGAGAATGATTTCCACTGGCTTCTCCGTGCCCTGCGCCCCTTTGGCGCAGAAGTAAATACAATACCTGCATTATTAAAGTTGAAATGGGTACTGCTGGTACTGGTGCTGTTACCAAGATAATCGCCCGAAACTGAATTGATCTTGAGTGATGGTGTGAACATTACTTCTGAAGACTTATAAACTGCTATGCCGGCAGGGTTAATGCTTAAAGACGAAAAATCGCCACCAATGGAACCAACTGCGTCTCCAATGCCCATTGCCCTTGCCGTACCTGATGGTGATAAATAAGAATATCGAAGCGCATCAATATAACTCTGCGCAAATGCTGCCGACGCTGTACTTGTAATTAATATGCCTGCCAGTAATAACGATTTGGTATTGCTCATAAATCCGATTTTGTATTTGACAAAGATTTAGTAAAAATGTTTAAAAAAATTGACAAAATAAATGGTGCAAAAATTATACCGACAATTTCTCTAAAAAGAACACCACGCCTTGTAAGCGTGGTGTTGAATAATATATTGTGTTGCAATATTGTTAAAATTACCTGCGTCCTCCTCCGGAATGCCCGCCGCCGCCGCTTGAACGGCCTCCGCCACCACCGGAACGGCTTCCACCACCGCCATAAGAATGATAAGAGCCGCCGGAACGCATTCCGCCGCCGCTATTATAAGAGCGCTGTGCAGTACCATTATTACCCGGGCTATTCATTTGCCTTATATTACTACCCACTCTTTGCATAAATCCGCTTCTTTGGGAATTTTGCCCCCCGCGCATCTGCTGGGCTTGCCCACGACCCGGGTTCACCTGGCCATTTGAGTTTTGGCGAATATTAGCTCCATTATTGTAATTGTTGCCATTGCTATAAGAACGCCCTGTATTGGAAGCAACAGGTGATGAATACCCACCTATACGCTGCCCTGCAACTAAACGTTGACTATTACCTGAAACACCGCCCGTGTAAGCTGCCCTGTTACCAAAGGCACGTACACCAGACCCGTAATAATTGCCGGTCGCACCCCTTGGCCCGTATGCAAACACACGTCCAGGTGTGCCATAAGCTCCTTCATGATAACCGCCACCGTAATAGCCACCATAATAACCGCCATAGTAGCCGGCATAAAACGGATAACCATAATAAGAGCCAAAACCAGGGTAGCCATACCAATTATACCAACCGCCATAAGGATTACCCCAACCGAAACCTACACTGATGCCCGGGCGATACCAGGGACTCCAGCCCCACATCGGGTCAACCCACATTGGATTGTACCAGTATGGATTATAAAAAGTGCTGTAATAACCCATATTATAATATGGATTATCAAAACGGTTTATATGAGACGCATAATAATTATCGTCGTCATAATCTATATAATCGTCACCTGTTGCACCCTGCTGGTTGTCCTGCCCATTATAGACGTCGTCAGACGGGTTTGTTTGCTGCTGGTTATTGTTCTGGTTATTATACCTGCCATTCTCGTTGCCATTATAGCCATTATTGGCCTTATTGTAATTGTTCGAGTTGTCCGGCTCGCTTTTTTTATGGGTGTCAGGATAAACGTCGTCCTGGGCATAGGAGGCTATGCCTGTTGTTGCCATAAAAAGACACATTAATATGAGGCGTTTCATTGTCATAATTTTTTAACTCTGAAATATTACTTAGTGAAATTACTACATTTGCCTGATTTCACCAACAATATAGACAACGAAAAGTGTGCCAAGTTTATTATGTCAAAAATTTTAACAAACAGGGCCGATGATTACGCCCAGTGGTATAATGATATTGTACTGAAAAGCGGCCTGGCTGATTATTCTGCAGTAAGAGGTTGCATGGTAATAAAACCTCATGGATATGCCTTGTGGGAAAATATGCGCGATGTGCTGGATAAGATGTTCAAAGATACCGGGCATCAGAATGCATACTTCCCTTTACTGATACCTAAAAGTTTTTTAAGCAAAGAGGCTGCCCACGTGGAAGGCTTTGCGAAAGAGTGCGCGGTGGTGACCCACTACCGACTTAAAAACGACCCCAATGGCGGTGGTGTTATTGTTGACCCTGAAGCTAAACTGGAAGAAGAATTAATTATAAGGCCCACTTCCGAAACTATTATATGGAGTACCTATAAAAACTGGGTGCAATCTTACCGCGACCTGCCTTTGCTCATTAACCAATGGGCGAATGTGATGCGCTGGGAGATGCGCACCCGCCTGTTTCTCAGGACTGCCGAATTTCTCTGGCAGGAGGGCCATACGGCCCATGCTACGAAGCAAGAAGCTGTGGAAGAAACAGAAAGAATGCTGGAAGTGTACGCCACTTTTGCAGAAGAGTATATGGCTATGCCTGTGATACGCGGTGTAAAAACTGCCAACGAGCGTTTTGCGGGTGCAGAAGACACTTATTGCATAGAGGCCCTGATGCAGGATGGCAAGGCACTACAAGCGGGTACTTCGCATTTCCTGGGGCAGAATTTTGCCAAAGCTTTTGATGTAAAATTCAGCGATAAAGAAAACAAACTCGATTACGTATGGGCTACATCCTGGGGGGTATCAACCCGCCTGGTTGGGGCTTTGGTAATGGCGCACAGTGATGATGAGGGACTGGTATTGCCACCTCGCCTTGCGCCTTTGCAGGTAGTTATTGTGCCTATATATAACAAAGATGAAGAGGCCCGTAAACGCATAAACGACAAATTACTTGCCCTTGTAAAAGAACTGAAGGCAAAAGGCATAAGAGTGAAACTGGATGACGATGACAATAACCGCCCGGGCTGGAAGTTTGCAGAATATGAACTAAAGGGTATGCCGGTTCGTATAGCTCTGGGTGCGCGCGATCTTGAAAATAATGTAGCGGAAGTAGCCCGCAGGGATACTAAAGAAAAAGTGCAGCTCTCCTTAGACGGTCTTGCCGAAAACATTGAGAAATTGCTTGCAGATATACAAAGCAATATGTATCAGTGCGCCCTCAAATATCGCGATGAGCATATTACCAAGGTTGACACCTGGGATGAGTTTGTAAAAGTGCTGGAAGAAAAAGGCGGCTTTATTTCTGCCCATTGGGATGGTACGCCCGAAACAGAAGAAAAGATAAAACAAAGCACTAAAGCAACCATACGCTGCATTCCACTTAACAATGTGCAGGAAGAAGGCAAATGCATCTTAACAGGCAACCCATCTAAAGAAAGGGTTTTGTTTGCAATAGCATATTAATTCTGTTCTTCTATTTCATATTATGGAAGCGGTCTTGTTATTTTGAGATTAAATAATAGTAATGGACGACCCAGACTATCTTACTGACGAGCGCGATCACTGGGAAAACACTTACCAGCGTATTTTAAACATCGATGATTTTACTTTCGAAAATCTGAAGCAGATGGCTCGTTGGGGATATTATCTGTCTTTAGCTGCATTCGCCTTGTTGTTTTTAACCACCCTGGCATCTGCGCTTATCTTGGTCTTAACACCGCATTTTTGGCCCATTCGGTTTTTTGGTATTATCGGCTTTATTGCTATTTTATTTCTATTTATTGGCATTTTTAGTTACCCGGCTCATGAACTCTACCAATTCTCCACCTTAATGAAATCAGCCTTAGCCTACCCCCACCAGGGGCGCTTTAATACGGCCATGCAGCATCTTAAAAACATGCTCAGGTATATGGGCATCCTTGCAATTGTTTTTTTGTCGTTTTGTATTTTGATATTTGTTGGTTGGCTGGCGCTATAATACCGATCGGACATCCAAATTTGGTATTATAGATTTTCCCGCAGAAACTCGCTGAATTTGTGACGACCAAAGTTATAAGTGAGTTTCACAGATACTCGCAGACTTTATATATTCAGACATTGAGCAATTGAGCCATTAAGCCATTGAGTCATTATACATAGCGTCTATTTCCTTAGCATACCGCTGCATTATTACTTTTCGTTTCAGTTTCAGGGTAGGCGTTATTTCCCCGCTGTCAATGGTCCATTCATTGGGGAGCAAGGTAAACTTCTTCACCTGCTCGGGATGGCTGAAAAGTACATTGTATTTGTCTATGACACTTTGTATGTGTTTTTGTACTTCCGGCAGTTTCAGCAGTTCGCTTTTATCTACAGGTATTTTCACATCAGGGTGATCGTCTTTTAAATGCCTTTGCAAATGTATAATGCTTGGCACTATCAAAGCGCTCACAAATTTTTTACCATCCCCTATCACCATCATCTGCTCGATGAAGGCGCTTTCCTTCATTTTATTTTCTATCACCTGTGGGGCTACGTACTTACCGCCCGAGGTCTTGAAAATTTCTTTTTTACGGTCAGTAATTTTTAAAAACCGCTCCTCTACCCATGTTCCTATATCGCCGGTATGGAACCACCCGTCTTTCATCACCTCAGCAGTCTGTTGCGGCTTTTTATAGTAGCCCATCATGATGTTGCCACCTTTACACAGTATTTCTCCATCATCTGCTATCTTTACCTGCACATTGTCTATAAGAGGCCCCACGGTGCCAACACGGCGGTTCTCTTTTTCATAACGGTTCACAGATATTACGGGGGATGTCTCTGTTAAACCATAACCCTCCATGATGATAAGATTAGCAGAAGTGAAAATCCTTATCAGGCGCTCCTGGCATGCAGCAGAGCCAACTACTATGGCTTTTACATTACCACCCAGGGCCTCCCGCCATTTATTAAAAATTATCTTGTTGGCGAGGGCCAGTTGCATCCTGTAAAAGAGGCTGCCTTCATCTACATTATCATACTTCATGCCCAAGTTCAAAGCCCAGAAAAATAATAATTTCTTTATGCCTTTCAGTTCCAGCCCTGCACCTACTATGCGCTCATATACTTTCTCAAGCAGGCGCGGCACGGTAGTAAACACCATAGGTTTCACTTCTTTCAGGTTCTGTCCTATGGTGTCCATGCTTTCGGCATAATAAATTGCCACCCCCGCATTAATATAGATATAAGAAACGGTGCGTTCAAAAATATGGTTCAATGGCAAAAAGCTAAGGGCCCGCTCGCAATTATGTGCAAATGTAAATGCAGGCATTGAGTCGTGTATATTGCTTACAATATTATGATGGCTCAACATCACACCCTTAGGGTCGCCGGTGGTGCCGGAAGTATAGATAATGGTAGCCAAGGTTTCGGCTTTTATCTGCGAGACAATATTCGTGTCAGCCTGGCGGCCGCCATCAATCAGTTCTTTCCAGTTATTTACGGCTTCTATTTTATCAAAGGAATAAACATATTTTAAACTAGGCACCTGGGCCGCGATCTCCCTGAAGCGCTCATACAGTTCGGCGTTAGCGAGGAACAATATCCTTACGCCCGTATCATTTAAGATGAAAGCAAGTTCTGCAACACTAATGGTTGGATATATGGGTGTTAATACGGCCCCAGTCAGTTGCACTGCCAGGTCCGTAATGATCCATTCCGGCCTGTTGGGAGAAATAATGGCAATTTTCTCCTGCTGTTCAGGCTCCAGTTTACTATTTGCAATACCCAATTGCAGTATGCCCCCTGCCAGCATTTGTGCAGTATTCCACACTTCCATATTACTATAAGTGCGCCACTGCCCGCTTTCCTTAGCTGCCAGCATCACAGCATCGGGCTCGTCTTTAAAGCGTTTCTCGACAATATCAAAAAGCCGTTCTATCAAGCGTTTCTATTTAGATAAGACCTTAAATTTAGTAAAAAATAAATTGTCTGTATCCATTGCTTTCCAAGATAGTAAACCGGTAAATAAGACGGCTTATTTGAAATTTAGCATATTATGTTTTATAATGGCATTACTTTTGAATGTAATTGTTTGTGAAGGAGCTATTTGTGTTTTAGGTTTATTTATGCATTTTACCTTGTTATATGAATTTATCAGTACGTCAATTAATTCCTATCCCCCTAAAGGAAAAAATACTTGCCAAGAAATCCGGCATCTGGAACGAAACCCTAACCTTTAATAAAGGTGAGCACATTTTTGTACGAGCACCCTCGGGAACCGGCAAAACCACCCTGGTACATATATTATACCATCTTCGCAAAGACCATGAAGGCTCTGTGCAATGGGGGGATATTAATATGTCTGCAATAGGCCCGGAAGAACTGGCAGCATTGAGATCAAACAATATCAGCATTATTTTCCAGGATATGCGATTGTTCCCGGAACTGACAGCATGGGAAAACCTTGACATAAAACGCAGGCTTAGTAATACAGTGAGCCCGGAGCAGGTAGAAGAATGGATGACAAGGCTGGGCATACAAGACAAAAAGAATTCTTTAGGGCGCACCCTTTCTTACGGCGAGCAACAACGTGTTGCCATTATCCGTGCCTTATTGCAGCCCTTTGACTGGTTGCTGATGGATGAACCCTTCAGCCACCTTGACCACTCCAATACTGAAAAAGCGAGAAAACTGATAGAAGAAATAGTTGCGCAGCACGGTGCAGGCATGATATTGGCCGACCTGGACGAGAATGAATATTTCAAATACACTAAAACCATTGTACTGTGAGCGCTAAGACACAAATAGAGATGTTAAGAAAACTGCTTATTGGCAACAAAAGCAGGTCGCGCTTATGGGGGGCATTGTTTGCTTTGTTTATGGGTACTACCATGCTCTTGCTTACAGTGATGATATGGTGGAATTTTAATGAATTGCTTTATGGCAAAAGCCAGTATGATACACTTGGCAGCACTTTTTTGGTAATAGGCAAAAGGATAACACAGGAAAATGTTAGCGCATCACATACTTTCAGCCAGCAGGATATTGACTCCCTAAAACAGGTACCCGAAGTACAGGACCTTGGCATACTGACCTCTAACCACTTTCCGGCCTATGCAAGGCTTGGAGGCAAACTGGCCTTTAACACAGACATATTTATGGAGGCTGCTCCTGACCGTTTCCTTGATAATATGCCATCTGAATGGAAATGGGAACCGGGAAGCAATGACCTGCCTATTATATTGTCCTCGCAGTTCTTAGATCTTTACAATTATCTTTTTGCGCCGGGCCAGGGTTTGCCTCAATTATCAGAGTCTTCCATAAAGGCTATAGCAGTAAATATTGAAGTTGGCACCGGGCCGGGCATGCTGCGATATACAGCACACGTAGTCGGCTTTTCAGACCGTATCAGTTCGGTATTGGCGCCTGCATCATTTATAGAGTACAACAACAAAATATTCGGCAAGCCAGGGGACGTAGAAGCCTCCCGCCTGATACTGAAAGCAAAAGACCCTTCCAATACCAAATTTGCAAGCTATATAGAAAGCCACGGCTATACGACCAATTCACAAAACATGCGCTGGAGCAAAATAAGGTCGATAGTAGAGGTGGTGACCACCGCCACGGGTTTTCTTTCCATTGTACTGATGGGTATAGGGGCCCTGGTGTTTATCCTGTTTATAGAATTGACCATAGCAAAGGCACAGCATTCCTTAACACTTTTGCTGGAGTTGGGCTATAGCCCTAAATACCTTGGCAAATTCATGATGAGCCGTTTTATGCCGCTTGTGTTGATTACTATTGTCATATCCATGTGTATTGCTATTGCGTCGCAACTTGTGGCGTCTGTAATGGTAAAACAATTATTGCTTACGCTTCCGGTATTCCCGGGCTGGCCCGTATGGCTTGCTTTGATCATAAGCAGCAGCATATTATTTACATTGGTCGGCCGGGCAATTATGAAGGCTGTAAAGAATGATGTGTTAAGCTGATCATTTTCTTAAAATTTGCTATTTTTAAGAAAATAAGACCATCATGGCGACCGCTAAAAAGAAGAGTGAAATACCTGCAGAACAGTTATCTCAGTATAATAAACTCATAGCAAGTATTCCTGAAATAGAACGTAAGGGAGATACTGTGCCCTATACTTCGCTGAACGGCAATATGTTCAGCTACCTATATAATGACGGCACAATGGGCCTGCGCCTGGCGGAGAAAGACAGGGAAGATTTTCTTAAAAAACATAAAGCCACATTAATGCAGGCTTACGGCGTGGTGCAGAAAGAATATGTAGCAGTGCCTGAAAAAGTATTGGCCGATGCCAAGGAAATGAAAAAATACCTGAAGCTTAGTTTTGAATATGTAAAGACCTTGAAGCCTAAGGCGACAAAGAAAGCCGGTAAAAAGAAATAAAAAAACGATGCAAAAACGTCCCTACTTCAAACTTTACATTTTTGTATTGTTTTTGATATTAAGCAATACTTGCAGCGCAACCATTACCGAATATCATCTAAATGCACACTTTAGCAAAACAGATCATAACACAACTCTATCTACCCAATTATATTTTTTTGAAGACAGCTCCTTTGCAATGCAAATAATTGCGATGGTCGCTGATGTGGGTTGGTCCTTGGAACTCGCAAAAGGAAAGTACATGTTTAGAAATGACACAATAATCCTGGTTGATGGTTGCTCTAATGCATATTTCTATTTGAAAAGAAAAAACGACTCGCTACAGGTTTTGAAATCATTCCGCTATATGCAGAAAATGTATTTTACAAACCGCCGGTATACGGAAAGTATCGTTCCAGAAATCTCTAAAAATCAAAAATGCTGCGACCCGCATCAATGCGACATTACATACACGATATCGCCCACAGGAATCTACAGCAGTAGTAAGGATCATCGAGGTTCATATTGGTTCCATTTTCGGTCAAATAAATTTGAGTTCTATTTTGGTGACTTGCTCTTTTTATCGGGCACATGGGATTCAGAAGATGATCATTTAATTCACTTACACGATAGCAATATTAAAGTAGATTTTACAATAAAAGTCAACAACAAAAATGAAATTTTTTTAGTAAATTTTTTGGGGGTTAATCATTGCAAATACTATCCTGTCAAATAACAATACACAAATCATCAATCCATGCAAAAACCACAAGCATCCGAACATAATCCTTATTTTTCGCGCTATATAGACCTGGTGCCTGCTGGTAATTACGCCGAGTTGCTACAGCAAAACACAGACAAAGCAATAAAGAGTTTCAAAAGTATTGCGCCTGAAAAACACAATTATGCTTATGCCAAGGGCAAATGGACTGTGAAAGAAATGCTGATGCATATGATAGACACTGAAAGGGTGATGGCTTACCGTGCCCTCGTTGCTGCAAGAGGCGATAGCAAAACACAATTATATGGCATGGATGAAAACGCTTATGCCCAAAATGTAAATGTTACAAACAGGACAATGGATGACCTGCTGGAGGAATTTAGTGCCGTAAGAACCGCCACGAAAAAATTGTTTGAAAACCTGGACGAAGAACAGAGTAAACGTACATCTCATATTGTAAACCACCACACAACTGCCAGGGCACTCGGCTACCTGATAATAGGGCATGTTGAGCACCATATCAATATACTGAACGAACGGTATCTATAGGGGCTTGTCTTCTGGCTTATGAATAAGCCCAGACA
>Ga0206934_1124_pt1 | contig 20854 bp, 17 predicted proteins | sample Alteio_BWOrgHeat_16_FD_152932 | JGI IMG/M metagenome (GOLD analysis project Ga0206934, IMG submission 152932) | Enriched cells from forest soil in Barre Woods Harvard Forest LTER site, Petersham, Massachusetts, United States -... | ecosystem: Environmental > Terrestrial > Soil > Temperate forest >...
ACCTCGGCTTGCTGGGCGCTGCATTCCCTGAAAAATATGGAGGCCTGGGCAAAGATTTTGTTACTGCAACGCTTATCAATGAGTGCCTGGGCGGCGGCCATTCCTTTGCAGTGGCTATGGCCGCGCACAATGGCATTGGTTCCTTACCTATTTTATATTTCGGCACCGAAGAACAAAAACAGAAATACATACCCAAACTGGCCACAGGGCAAATGAAGGGAGCCTATGCACTTACAGAACCTAATTCGGGCTCTGACGCTTTAGGGGCGAGAACAACTGCAACTTTAAGTGCTGATGGTAAGAACTACCTTATTAATGGCGAAAAAGTGTGGATCACCAATGCGGGCTTTGCAGACGTCTTCACTGTTTTTGCCAAAGTGGATGGTGATAAATTTTCTGCTTTAATAGTAGAGCGCAATACACCCGGACTTACATTCGGTGAGGAAGAACATAAAATGGGCATTAAAGGGTCCAGCACCCGCCAGTTGTTTTTTGATAATTGTGCTGTGCCTGTCGGCAATTTGCTGGGCGAAATTGGCAGGGGACATATCATAGCCTTTAATATCCTGAACATAGGCCGCCTGAAACTCTGTGCTGCCGCGCTTGGTGGCAGCAAAAGGGCTTTGGCCACCAGTATTGTCTATGCTGCTACGCGCGAACAGTTTAATATGCCCATTGCCAAATTTGGCGCTATAAGGCATAAACTGGCGGAAATGGCCATCCGCATATTTGCGGCGGAATCTGCATTGTATCGCACAGCAAAAATGATAGACGAAAAAGAGCATGCCCTTATAGCTGAAGGGAAACCTGAGGCGGAAAGCCTACTGGGCGCTGCAGAGGAATATGCCATAGAATGTGCTATATTGAAAGTAATAGGCTCCGAAGCGCTGGACTATGTAGTGGACGAAGGCGTACAGATACACGGTGGCAATGGTTTCTCGGACGAGTATAATATTTCCCGCGCCTACCGCGACAGCCGCATCAACCGCATATTTGAAGGCACCAACGAGATAAACAGGTTGCTGATATTAGACACGTATGTGAAACGCAATATGAAAGGCCGTATTAACCTTTTAGGCCCGGCAATGGCCATACAGAAGGAATTGATGAGCATACCGGAGTTTGGCGATAGCGAAACTCCATTTGCTGCAGAGCAAAAAGCCATCAGCAATTTCAAAAAAGCTATATTGATGTGTGCGGGTGCTGCGGCGCAGAAGCTGATGATGAAACTGGAAACGGAGCAGGAGATACTGATGAATATTGCCGATATGCTGATGGATACTTACCAGGCAGAAACAATGCTGTTCCGCACGATGAAAATGACAAGCAGCAACAATGAGCACGCCGCCATTGCCCTGGATGCCACCCGCACTTTTATTGCAGATGCCGCCGACAGAATAAACCATGCAGGCAAAAATGCCATAAACGCATTTGCCGAAGGTGATGAGCAACGCATGATGCTGATGGGCCTGAAACGCTTTAGCAAAACCGACAATTTTAATACTAAAGATGCAAGAAGGAGGATAGCTAAGGCTTTGTTGGAGAAGAAGGGGTATATTTTTTAGAAAACATCAGTCCTTACAATGATAATAATAAAAATTTTCAGGAAGCCATTATTTACAATCCTATTCTATTTAACATCTTTTCTATTTATTTTTGTTTATAAGCCACCTGATCTTTGGTTTAGAACAACCACTATAGTTGGGTCATCATTCCTGATCGCTATTCTGCTATTTTCATTGTTATTTACCTTATGGCACACTGGAACTCTTAAATCCCGTATTAGGCAATCATTGATTCTTGGCATCCAGTTGCCTGTGTATTCATATATGCTTGGGTATTTGGTCATTACTTTATATAATCTATCCTAAAATAATGAAAGATATTCTTAAAGGCTTTTCTATTATAATAATCGTGGTCTCATGTATAATATTGGCTGCTATGGGAGCTAGTGTAGGTCGTAAAGATAGTATTGATGACAAAGATAAGAGAAACGAACATTGGGTATGGTGGGTAGATCCTAAAACTGGCAAAGGCAGGTGGTTCATCATAGGAGGCGAGTCTCCTCTTCCCAACGGTAAATATACCTTGTTCTATTACAATGGGAATATTTACCAAGAAGGTAATTGGGAAAATGGGAAAGATATCGATACACTATTCAGATATGGGTTACACAATAACCTTATCTATTATGACATATATAGAGGTGATAGCGAACAAAATTATATTATAAATAATGGAACCTTCAAAGACTACTTCCAGAATGGTAAACTTCAATCCGAAGGAATTGTAGAGAACCATTTAGTAGGAAATAAGTGGACAGAATATTATGAGAACTCAGTCATACAATCTTCTTATGAAAATGATGGAAAAAATGGTTTGGTGTTGTATTATACATCTGAAAGAAAGCTTAAAACAAAAATAATAGGAGAATTACATCCTAACAACAAAAATATTTTTGATTTTTCACTAACTAATCTTAAGGCAACTGTACAGAATGCAGTCGTTACAATTTATTATGAAAATGGACAAACAAAAGATAGTGCTAGAATCGTTAACGGCTATTTGGAAGGTTTATCGTATCATTGGTTTGAAAACGGCAACCTGGATGTAATTGTTTATTTCGAGAAAGGGCTTGGTAATGGTCCAAAAACAGAATATCATGAAAATGGGAAATTGAAATACAGTTATGTTTTAAGAAATGACAAGGTAGAAGGTAGTTACAAAGTATATGATCCTACTGGGAAATTTATTGAAGAACGATTTTATAATAACGGAACAAGAATAAAATAACATACTGGCCCCCACTCGTCCTCGTTTGCAACGAGGATGCCCCGGAACAGCGTTTGTAACGCGTGTTTCATCAATCATAAAAACTGGTCTTTACTAAACTTTGCACCCCACCATAATCAAAGGCGCTGCGCCCACTGGCGCGAGTCTGTCGCGAAGCCGAGTGCATAGCCGACTCGTGCCTGCAAAGTCCAGCCGGTTTGCAACCGGCATTTGAAGACCCATAGGGTTTTAAAGTCTTTTAAAAACAACTAACTTTGCAAAAAATCTGTTATGCCGGTAATCTCTCTGTTCCAGGGCTTGATCGTTTATATGTTTTACTTAGACAATAAACAACATAATTTGCCCCATATTCACGTGAAATACAATGAGCATGAAGCCATATACAGCATCCCGGAAGGTAATTTGCTGGAAGGCAGTTTGCCTTCAGCAAAACAAAAGCTTGTCCTTGCATGGATAGAATTAAGAAAAGAAGACCTTATTGCCGATTGGCAACTCGCTGTAAGCGGACAAAAAGTATTTGCTGTTGAACCCTTAAAATGATTTTGTATGAACCCAAGAGTAAAAAAGGTAACGGCTTTAGAAAATTATACATTGGAAATTGAATTTGACAATGGGGAAAAGGGACACTTTTCTGTGTTACCATATTTAGACTATCCTGTTTATCAAATTTTAAAAGATCATTCTGTTTTTAGCCGGGCTAAAGCATCTATGGGTTTAGTAAATTGGGACGGGGAAATAGACATAGACCCTGACAGGCTTTATTTAGAATGCCGAATGTTAGTATAATATAACTAATATCCACTGGCTTACGTTATTGCCCCCCTACCCATACCGCTCTCCACTGGCGCGAGTCTGTCGCAAAGCCGAGTGCGTGGATGACTCGTGCCTGCATAGTCCAGCCGGTTTGCAACCGGCATTCGAAGAGAGATAGCACAATATCAGATATCCAGCTTAATTATTGGCAATAAGCCTGTCTTATCTTCGTAATAATCAATCGCGCTGCTGTACTTATAATCCTGCGCGCACCAAACAATGCCCGCCCTCACGGGGTTTTCATGCAGATAAGTTAATCGTTGCAAGGTCTTTTCGCGTGTATCCAATGCTATGGGGTGATAATCTTGTTGCCAGAATTGGTATTCTTTATTACTGTTATTATTAGTACCTGCATATTTAAACATGTTCAGCATCCATTCGCGCCTGCTTTCCTGAACATTATTTTCTACTGCATTGATAATTTCCTTTGCCGTAAATTTCTTAAAATCCCTTACAAAATCGCTGATCTTATTTTCGGATGCAGTACTTACTATAAGATGGATATGATTGCTCATAATAACCCAGGCATGAAGTAACAAACCTTTTTCTTCCTTGCAATACAAAAGGCTATCGCAAATGACCTGTTTATACATTTCTCATGACAATGCATCCACCCAACCAATAACAGTGCATGTTATAAACTGAGGAACCTGGTTGTCATATACTTTGTATTTAGAAGACATAGGCTAAAAATAAGCATTATGCTGCAAAGCATTAAATTCCGGTCGCAGTCCGGCTGGACTTTGCAGGCACGAGTCATCCGCGCACAGACCTTTGCTTCAGACTCGCGCCAGTATTAGGTAATTCATTAACAATAATATATTAGCCCATGGCCTTTTGTTTCCGTACATTTGCGCATGGTTACTCCCAAGCAGGTTCATTTGAAGATACAGGAAATAAGCAGTTCTTACGAAACCCAAAGCCCACTTCTCCACATAGACACGCTTATAGCAGAATTTAATATTGACAAGGGTCAATTGTCAACTCATATCATCGCATTAGAACAGTCAGGCCTTATTACCTATTATGTCGGCGACAGCAATGTTATCAAACTGACAGAACTGGGGAAAGACGAGGTATCCAACTAATCCGGGCGCACTCCGATCTGGAGACAATAACGCTGGCACGATTTTTTATATCAATTAAAAAAACAAATACTATGCAAAAATCAATTTTAATGCTGTGCACAGCAACAATTATCGCGTTCTCTTCTTTTGCCCAGGAAAAAACTACCACAACAAAAGAGGAAACTAAAGTCAAGAAGACTACTACTGTACCGCAAGCGGTTCACAACACCTTCAGCAAAAAGAAACAACACAGCGGTGTGAAAGTAACACACACAAAAACTGTGGAAAAGAAGACAAACTAATTAACAATACGTAAAAAAAGGCTCCGGATAATATTTCCGGAGCCTTTTGCATTCTATAACTGTGCACCCTCCTTCACCTGGTAAGATGCATTTGTAATTACCTTGTCCCCCTGCTGCAATTTTCCGAATATCTCCGTTGAATCGTTTTGCTGGTTGCCTTCTGTTATATCCACCCATTTGGCTGAGCCCCCATTAGCTGTTATCACGTACTTACGTTCTGTTGTACTTACTATGGCAGATTTAGGCACTACAAAGGCATTGGCGCTGCCGCTTATAGGCAAGCTTACTTCTGCATACATACCCGGCTTAAAAGTGTTTTTAGCATTTGCCACATCCACTTCTATAGTTTCTGAGCGAAAATTGCTGTTCAGGTTGCCCGATGAACGGGACACTGCGCCTGAAAAGTCCTGACCAGGCAAGGCATTCACTTTAAAATGGACTATATCGCCATTCTTTATCTGTGCGCTGTATTGCTCCGGTATATTTACCACCAGCCTTAATTTTGATTGCTGCTGTAATACAAGCATGGGCTTGCTGGCATCAGAGCCGGGACCTACCAAAGCTCCGGGGTGAACGTTGCGCTCTGTTATAACACCATCGAAAGGCGCGGAAACAGTAAGGTAGGCATACATATCCTGCTCGGCTTTGTAATTGGCATATTCTCCCTGCGAGGTAGCACTATCGGCCTGCATTTTTGATTCTGCTGCTGCAAGGTCGTAAGGAGAAATGGTACCAGGCGTTTTGCTGGTCTCCAATAAACGGGCATACCTGTCTTTACTGGTAAGGTACATAGCATGTGCCTGTGTATATCGCAGTTTGGATGCAGCAACTTTTTGTTCCAGTTCGGGCGCTTCCATCCTTAATAAAAGGGTGCCTTTATGTACTACCGAGCCCCTGTCCACAGACACTTCCTTTACAAAGCCATTCAGTTTGGGAAATATCTGTACGAACTCAAAAGGCTGCAATACGCCCGGCAACTGCACTTTGCCGCTTATCATGCGTGGCTCCAGCGCCATTAATTTATAGGCCTCTTTTTTTACTTCGCTTGTCTTTTTAGTATCATCAGAATGACAGCCTGAAATGAAAAACATAACAAGCAAAAAGGCAACAGACGATCTTACTATTTTTTGCATAAACTATCTTTAATTTATTGAATCAGGTAATAATGATGGTGATTGTAATGATGATCTTTTCATAAGCCAGGCATAACATTGAGGCACAATGAACAAAGCCGCGAATGTGGATGCTATAAGCCCGCCTATAACTGCGCGCCCAAGCGGTGCGGTCTGGTCTCCGGCCTCCCCCATCCCGCTGGCCATTGGTATCATGCCCGCTATCATGGCAAGGCTGGTCATAAGTATGGGCCTTAGCCGTGCAGATGCGCTCACAGTGGCCGCTTTCAGGGCATCGTTGTTATACTCTACCCGCAAACGCTCTGCATTAGTAACAATAAGGATAGCATTTGCCACAGACACACCTGTTGACATAATGATACCCATATAGGATTGCAAATTGAGTGTAGCGCCGGTAAGTAAGAGGATGATGATGGAACCTAACAGCACGGCAGGTATAGTGCATAGCACTGCAAGCGCCGCCCTGAATGACTGGTAATTTGCTGCCAGCATTATGAATATGATCACAATTGCAAAGAGCAGTCCGCTTTGCAAGCTGTCAAGTGTTTCTGTAAGCAAACCGGACATCCCTTTTACGTCCATTATCAAACCCTTGGGCAATACGCCGATAGATGCAATTACTTTATTCACTGCATCTGTTCCGCTTTTCAGGTCCTTTTTATAAAGATTGGCGCTTACAGTTACAAATCGTCTAGGGCCGGTACGGTCGTATTCGCCCACGGCTGTATCTATACGAAAGCTGGCTATATCCTGCAATACAAGGCCTGCATGACCTGTTTGTAAAGGTATTTCTCTCAGGTCGTCCAGGTTATTCATAATGTATTCCGGCACCTGTGCCTGCACCTGGAAGGTATAGGCGCTTTTTTCATCCAGCCATAGATTTTTTTCTGTGAAACGGCTGGACGATGTAAAGGCAGCAACAGAACGGGACACCTCGCGCATGCTCAAACCCATCTGCGCTATCTTGTACCGGTCCAATACAATATTTACAACGGGATATTTTAGAGGCTGCTGTATCTGTACATCACGAAAGAAAGAGACTTCTTTCATACCGTCCACTAGTTTGTTGGCATAGGCCTCAATATCATTCATGTCTTTGCCCGCCACCTGCACTTCTATAGGTGTAGAAGCGCCCTGGCTCATTATCTTTTCCGTCAGTTCTATTGGTTCAAACGAAACACCCGCTGTCGGCACCTTATTATTTATTGCCGCCCTTACCATTTCCTGGAATTTGTCTTTATCCATCCTGAAATGCACATCCAACTGCACTTGCAAGGAAGCTTCGTGTGTGCCGCAGTTAAAAACATAGAGATTAGAACTGGCATAGTTACCCGGCATCATGCCCACGTATGCCGATGATATTTCTACATGATTGTTGGTAATGCTGTCCAATACCTGCAAAACATCCTGCACCATCGATTCTGTACGTTCCAGGCGTGTTCCATCGGGCAGGCGGAGCTTTAACTGGTATTGCCCGTTGTTGGTTTTGGGCAGCAGGTCTTTCCCTATCCATACAAAGCCAATACCTGTTAACACTAAAACAGAAATAAGATAAATGCTGACATTACGCTTCATGTGCGGCATCATTCCTTCCAGCCTGCGCAAAAAACCTATTTTTATTTTCTCAAAGCGGTCATTTTTTTCGGGCTCCTCTATTTCTTTTTGCAAATGCTCTTTTACTTGTTTCCCCTCCGGGTCGTCAAGGTCCAGGCCTGCATGTGCATGAGCTTTGCCGTGATGATATTGAAACTTTTCTTCCTTCAGCAACCAAACCGATATCACGGGCACCAGCATCTGTGCAAGGAAATAAGAAATGATCATTGCGAAACCAATGGACAAGGAAAGCGGGAGGAACAGTGCCCTCGGTACACCCTGCATAACGAATGAAGGTGCAAACACCGCTATGATACAAGCCAGGATAAGAAATAAAGGAAAGGCAATTTCAGTACAGGCATCATAAATAGCCAGTTTTTTGCCTTTACCCATTTCAAGGTGCTGGTGTATATTTTCAATCGTTACTGTGGCCTGGTCAACTAGGATTCCGATAGCCAAAGCCAGCCCGCTAAGGGTCATGATATTAATGGTTTGCCCGGCCAGTTTCAAACCCAATACAGCTATCAAAATAGCAACAGGTATGGTAATAACAACAACAATACAACTCCTCCAGTCTTGCAGAAAGAGCAGCACCATAAGCCCCGTGAGGATGGCGCCAATAATACCTTCCGTAACAAGCGATTTTACCGCATTGATAACAAATACCGATTGGTCAAACTCATAGGTCACATGCACATCATCGGGCAATAGGCTTTGCATTTCAGGCAGTTTGGTCTTCAGCTGCTGCACCACATCCCAGGTGGAGGCATCTGCCGTTTTTACCACCGGCATATAAACGGAGCGCTTGCCATTGATAAGTTCATAACCTACTGTTATGTCCGCGGCATCCTGTATGGTAGCAAGGTCTTTCAGAAAGATGCTATTGGTATTGTCGGACTTTACAGGAACAGAGCCAAATGCTTCTACGCTGCTCTCAAGCGTATTGGCTGTAGCCATATACATGGTGTTGCCTATGCGAATATTACCCGAAGGCGACATTACATTGTTGCCCGCAATGGCGCTTACCACCTCATCCGGGGTAAGGTTATAGCCGCGCAATTTATCAGGGTCAATGTTTACCACCACCGTTCGCTGGTTAGACCCAATCGGATTGGGTGCGGACAGGCCGGGCACCGTAGCGAAAAGCGGCCGTATGCGTGTGGCGACAAGGTCATTTATTTCTTCCAGTTTCCTGTTTGCACTGCTGAATACCAGTTCACCCACAGGCAGAGAAGAAGCATCAAAACGTATTACCTGCGGGGGCAATGCACCCGGTGGAAAGAATTGCATGGCACGGTTAAGTTGTAAGGCAACCTGTGCAGATGCTTCGGCCATATCTGTAGTTTCGAAAAAAGTAAGCTTTAAAATGCTGACACCCTGCACATTCTTGCTACTGACATTTTTAATGCCGTTGACATATAAAAACTGGTCCTGCAAGCGTGTAGAGAAAAAACCTTCCATCTGTTGCGGTGTCATACCGGCAAAAGGTTCTATCACATAAATAGTTGGCAGGTTCAGTTTGGGGAAAATATCTATCGGTATACTTCGTATCGCCAAAAAAGAACTCAGGAACACCGCTGATACTATTACTATCATGGTGATGGGCCTTTTAAGCGATGCTGATACTAAACTCATTGATTATTTTTTAAAGTTTTGTAAGAATGTATCTAATTGATTGCTGAGGCTGGCCTTCATATATAGAAGCTGCAGGAGATCATCCTGGGCTAGTATGTAATCTGCCTCTGTCTGGTTCAGAACATACAAAGCGTTTGTTACATCTATTAAGGTATTAAGACCGGAACGGTACAAGGCCATTTGCTGTGTATAGGCCTCCCGTGATGAATGCAGTTCTATTGGCAGTTCATTCAGCTTTTGCATAGTGCTTGCATAGGCGCTGTTTGTTTGCTGCAGCACACGGTTCAGGTTCAGTTGCTGGTTTTGTAATGCCGATTGTTGGGCCTTGACCTTATATCGCCCTTCTACCAGTTCGTCATGGCGATGTTTGAGGTCGAATAGGTTATATGATAAAGTAAGGCCGAAGAGGTAGTTGCTCCTGGTGTATAACATAGCATTTGTAAGGTCGCTGGAATAAACGTCTGCCGGGGATATACTGGAACCTCTTACCCAGCCTGCCCCTTCCAGGGACAAACGGGGAAGATATTTTTTCGAAACCGTATTCAGGTCAGCCAATTGCTGCTCATATTGTTTCTGATAAATATCCAGTAAGGGATGATTTGCATCAACGCTGTCTGTTGGTTGAAACAAATAAATTTTGGCAAGAAAATCAGCAGCAAAAACTCCGGTATCGGGCCTCACCAAAGCAGTGTCCAGTCCCGTAAACGTGGACATAGACACCTGGTCATATTTATATTCATTGAGCGCCTGTATATATGCCACCTTTGCCTTGGAGTATTCGGCACTTGCTGTTGCGCTGTCAACTCCCGGTTTCAGGCCACTCAAAACAGTCGCCTTTATAGCATTGAAAATAGTGCCTACCCTGTCCACGTTTTCCTTTTCAATTTGGAGGAGCCTGTATTTCTTGAGCATGTCGAGATAGACAGATATTACATTTCCCGTAAGCTGGTATTTATCGGCATTAAAAACCGCCTCTGTGCTTGCCAGTTTCGCCTTAGCTTCATTTGTTTGGGCATTGTAGTAGCCAAATGTGTAGAACTGCCAATCCAAATACGAAACAGCTATATTGCCTGATGCAACACTTGTTTTTTCAATTTCATTAATGGAGCCTGATGTTGAGGGGACTACACTCATACTGAAATAACCACCGGGCAAACTATTAGAAGTTCCGGCTGACACTTCTTCCATTACTTTAAGCGAGGGCAACCTGTATCCGTTAACCGTGCTGATATGCGCTTTTTCAGAAGCTACTTCTGCCTGGCGCTGCTGCAGTAATGGATAATAAGCAATGGTTTTATTTACCGCATCATATAAATTCAGAACTTGCGCAGATGCCGGATCTTGTATGCAACACAGCATACAGGCAAGCAGAAATGCACGAAGCATATATTCCACGAAGGAATATTTTACATTTTTCTTATTCATTGAGAAATTGGCTCCTGTAGCGGAGGCCTGTTTAGAATTACAATATGTATTTGATAACAAAAAAAGATAGCAGACGCTATGCTATTCTGGAAGGAGGCCCGCGAAGAGCGTTTATTCTATTTATACCAAGTACTGTATGCGACCTGTAAGCTGAGAAATAGGTTACATTATCCGTAAAGGGAGTCGCATTAATCGTAAAGAACGGAGCTATCGCTTGTGTGTAGTTCTGGCTTAGGGCCTTTATTCTTATCGCTGTTTTGAGACTGGAACGTTGATGGGTTTTGCTAATGCCGCAAGTAGCGGGAGTAGCTAATTTTGCATTTGTGTTCTTTAGGTAGCAGCCTTGACTATGGTCTACCCCTGCATATAAAAAGTCTCCTGTTCCACCATAATATCCCTGTGAAACAAAAGTGAGCAAAAAAAGCGTGTAGAATATTCGAGTTGCTTTTTTCATAACATTAATGCAGGACAAAGGTATTAAAGAAATCCGTAAAACATAAAAACCGACTATCCAATTGAGGATTTATTAACATAAAGAACAGAAAGATTAATTAAAATAAGTGTAATACAAAACCCTTTTTAGAAATTTTGTGTTTTTGTTTTTATGTTAAGCAGCTTGTATATCTTTGGCACGCGCAAAACAAATAAATTAACGGACATGCAGAATTTTGAGGTACAGCTTAAAAAGACAGATAATTTTGTTTACGAACGTAATTATAAATCCGTCATCAAAAACGGGAAATCTATCGGCACCTGTAAACTGGTATTGGATGATAACAAAGTGATCGGGGTATTTGAATTGGACATAGATGTTCAGGGAATCCAATACGTAAAGTATAATACAATCATCCAGAGAAACAAAACATGGCTTGCCAGTGTTGAATTTTCAGACAAACAAAGTTCTGAAACTGTTCAAACCATACCATAATCCGCCTCTGCGTACTTGATTTCATTCCTCCCCGGCCCAAATTATTAAAGGCAATTAAATAATAGGCTTTATAAAGAAGCCTGCAATTGCTATGAGGTTTTGTAAAGTAGACGTCTAATCTTATGCCTGTAGCTGTATAATTAATGAGAACAAATTCTATATCTTTGAGTTTAAGTACCATTCTCTTATTACAAGCAGACTCAAAACGAAACGTTTCTTATGAGATTTCTTTTACCATTTCTTGTTCTTTTAGCATTGCTTGCCATTGCGTCGTCTTTATCCGCCCAAACTATTACAAGTGGACAGGAACAGGCAAAAGCAACTATCAATTTCACCAACCTCGCTAATTATTACCTCCTGCATCCCGATCCCTTGGTGGTACAGGACATGGAAAATGAAGCCGAGAGTGTACCCACCCACCCTTATCCTGATTCGAATTTTATACACAGGTTGCAAAACAGCCTCCCCGGACAAGGAGCACAGGGACCTGTATTGGTAATTCCTAACCTACCGCCTTCTCCTGCACCTATTGACAGTTTCGAGGCCGTATTGGACAATAATACTACCATCCCCCCCGATACACATGGCGCGGTTGATTCCAACTATTGTGTTACGGCGATCAATCCAAATGTAAGGATACAGTCCAGGACAGGTACGGTTATTTCCACAGTGTCATTAAACAGCTTCTGGAATTCCGTTAATTCCACGGGCGCCACTTTCGACCCAAGGATCTATTATGACAATTATGCCAAGCGCTGGATAATAGTAACAGTAGCACATGGACAAACTGCCAGTTCTACCTTATTAGTGGGCGTATCACAAACCAGCAACCCTACAGGCAATTGGTACCTGTTCTCCATAGTGGCTGACAATACCGGCACCAACTGGTTCGATTTTCCAAATGTAGGTTTCAATAAAAGGTGGTTAGTGGTTACAGGAAATTATTTCAGTGTATCTTCTAATGCTTTTGCACAATCCAAAATATTTGTTTTCAATATTGCCAATTTATTTGCAGGCACCAGCGCCACCTATACAAGCATTAGCAGCTCAAACGACTTCACAGTCTGCCCGGCCATCATGTATGATACCACGTCATCCAATATGTTTATGGCAGAAACATGGGATGGATCGTCGGGCCTGCTTAAACTATTAAAACTATCTGGCACTACTTCATCTCCGACAATGACCACCATAGGCTACCCTGCCACAACAACATTGTGGCAAAGTGATGGCCCTGATGCTTTTGCACCGCAGCTTAACGACACTGACAAGATCAATACAAATGATGACAGGATAACCCAACTCATCCTGATGAACAATCATTTGTGGTGTGCCCACACTATTTTTCTGCCCTACAGCGCTTCTGCAAACCCTACCCGTTGCTCAGTAATGTGGTGGGAAACCGACACCGCCGCCAACCCGCTGCAAAACGGCAAAATTGACGATGCCACAGGCAGCAATGATTATGCTTTCCCAAGCATAGCCGTAAACACTTATAACGATGCCTTAATAGGTTTTTCTAACTTCTCAGCTTCTATACATCCCAGCGCATCTTATGCAATGCGTTCCGGCTCAGACCCTGCAGACTCCATAAGGCTTCTGCATACCTATAGAGCAGGACAAAACACTTATTTCAAAACCTACTCCGGCACCCGCAACAGGTGGGGTGATTATTCAGGCGCTACTATAGATCCCTTAAATCTATCTGACTTCTGGACAATCCAGGAAGCCAGTTCAGGCACAGTTAATGTTTGGGATACATGGTGGGCCCAGATCAATACTTGTAATTTGTATTCTTCTGTCATCACTCCATCGGGCTCTACTGTTCTATGCAGTGGCGGCACCGTTACATTGAATGCTGATACAGGCACAGGTGGCTATGCCTACCAATGGCAAATCGGGGGCTCAAATATTACAGGCGCTACAAGTTCGGCCTACACGGCAGCAGGCAGCGGAACCTATACACTAATTGTTACAAAAAATAATTGCGTTATCACTTCCTCCGGACTTGCCGTAAGTTTAAGCGTACCCGTGATCGGACCAATAACAGGGCTTTCCAATGTATGCCCAACTGGTACTATCAATTTGGCGGATACAACAGCCAACGGCACCTGGAGCAGCGATAATACCGCATTCGCTACTGTGAATAGTTTGGGAGTGGTAACAGGCGTGGCTGCGGGCAATACTAATATTGTCTATACGCTGACCAGCGGTGTGTGTATAGACAGCGTGGTAACACCAATTACCGTAAATGCTGCCCCGGTAATTTCGGCCATTACAGGCCCATCAGGTGTATGTGTGTCCTCAACTATAAATTTAAACAACACTACCCTTAACGGCACCTGGAGCTCTAACGACACTACAATAGCTAAGGTGAACAGCGCGGGCGCTGTAAGTGGTATAGGAGTGGGCACAACAAGTATCGTTTATACAGTGACAAACATCGGGGGATGCTCCGGTAGTGTAACAAAATCAATAACAGTAAATGCCTTACCCGTAGTTTCGGCAATAAGCGGAGCTACTGCCATTTGTGTTGGCGCAATTAGCAACTTAAACAGCGGCCCTACGGGAGGTAGCTGGGGTACCTCAAACTCAGGTATCGCCACAGTTTCAAGCATAGGGCATGTTGTTGGGATAGCTAATGGCACTGCGAACATTTCCTACGCCGTTACAAATACTGCCGGCTGCACGGATAGTGCGGTAACAAGTATTAACGTGCATGCATTACCTGTTATCGGTGCAATCAGCGGCCCTTCATCTGTCTGCGTTACAGACTCTATACTCCTTAGCGATACTTCTACAAGCGGCAGTTGGAGCAGCGATAATGCATCAATTGGTTCAATAAGCAGTTCGGGTTATGTTACAGGTGTGAATACCGGCAGCGTACATATACTTTATACAGAAACAAACAGCTTCAGTTGTATAGACAGCGCAGTAAAAATCATTACCGTAATAGGAGTGCCGGCGGTGGGTGCTATAAACGGTGGAACTTCCGTATGTACAGGTTCGACCGTCAACCTTAGCAGTTCTCCTTCGGGCGGCTCATGGACGGCAAGTAACAGTACTGCCACAGTAACGGGTTCAGGGGTCGTGTCGGGTGTTGCGGCAGGCATAGATACTATCACCTACACTTTTACCAATTCCTGCGGCTCGGACTCTAAAACAAAAGTCATAACTATTAATCAGTCAGCACTGCCCGGCACTATCACCGGGGACGACACAGTATGTGTAGGCGCTTCTGTAACATTGACGCATACCGGTAGCAGTGGTGCATGGAACAGTAACAATACTAATGCTTCGGTATCAGGTGCAGGGGTGGTTATAGGTATCAATTCCGGTAAGGATACCATTACTTATTCGGTTAACAACAGTTGCGGCACGGTTAAAGCTATTTTCCCTGTTACGGTACTTTCACAACATTATTGCGACTCTGTAAGTGCTGTAACTATGCTGGCTGAAAACACGCCATTGGTTAAAGTCTATCCAAACCCGAATGCGGGAAGCTTTGTTGTTGATATATCGGCTGCTGTAAACGAGCCGGTGCATATAAAGATCACAAATGCTATTGGCCAGTTAGTAAATGAGTACACCACTGCGACCAATAAAATATTTGAGATAAAACTTGAACAAGCAAGTGGCATTTATTTCTTGTCAGCATATACATCGCATAGCAGGTACACTACAAAAGTTACGATAACAAAATAGAGTTTGTATCACGTTTTCAGCTTGCAAATATTTGTTAATATACCAGACTTAAACTCTGTCCAAAACAAATTATCAAAATAAATCCTAAATTGCGTACAGAAGCGTATATAAAACAATGAAGCACTTATTTTTTATTCTATCACTGGTTTTAATTTGCAATACCGAACATTCTTATGCCCAGAACAAGGGGGATAAATTAGAATGGTACACGGATATCCTGAAGGCAAATGAAGTATCGAAGGCTACCAATAAACCGCTTTTCGCACTTTTTACTGGCAGCGACTGGTGCGTATGGTGCCACAAACTGGAGCATGAGGTGTTTGACAAGCCCGCATTCGCTCAATGGGCCAAAAAAAATGTTGTATTAGTTGAACTGGACTTTCCAAGGCAAAAACAACTACCTCCCGAACTGGCGGCGCAAAATAACGGCCTGCAACAGGCATTCCAGGTGCAGGGTTTCCCTACGGTATGGATGTTCTTCCTGAGCAAAGACACGGCCACCAATAAAATGAATATCACACCACTGGGTTCCACCGGTTACCCAAGCGGCGCCACTCCCGGCAAAGAAGAAGTGAAATTCATTGAAACAGCCAACGAAATATTGGCTAAAAGAACCGACATAAAAAGCAACCATTAATTGCTGATAGTTTTTGCAAGCCTACTGCTGGTATTGCTTTATTATATCCAGAGTATATTAAGTCCCGGCCTTTCTTCTTAATTTAGATCATTCGACGTTCCGGCTGCGGAGGTCCCTTTGGAGATAAATTTGTTTGTATATTAATCCCTAATGAAAGAAAATGTCAGATATTTTCCTGCATTAACCGGTGTCAGAGCCATAGCTGCGATAATGGTTTATATCCTTCATTTCAATCCCTTCAGGTCACATATTTTCAATCCTGCAATTTTCAATTTTACCAGGGAGTTTCATGTCGGTGTTACTATTTTTTTCGTTTTAAGTGGGTTCTTAATCACATATAGATATTCAGACCTGGAAAACTTCAGTTTTAAAAAATACATGGTGAATCGATTTGCAAGGATCTATCCGATGTATTTTATATTAACCACCCTTACCTTTTTATTTCTTTTTATACAAAATAATTTCAGTTTCAAACTATACTTATTAAACATAACATTCCTCAGGGGGTTTTTTGATCCTATTAAATTCTCAGGTATTGGCCAGGGCTGGTCATTAACAGTTGAAGAAACATTTTACATTTTAGCGCCCTTATTCTTTATTATTTTAAAGAAAAATATTCGATATATACTTATTATAAATTTTGTTTTAATAATGATGGGAATTTCCCTTGTTTCCATTTTTTCACATTTCCATTTTTACGGATTTTTTTCTTCTTACAAATTCATGTTTGATCATACATTTTTTGGCAGATGCACAGAGTTTATTATTGGAATGTTGCTTGCAGTTTTTATTAAAAAATATAATTACCAAATTAAATACAAATATTTTACTGTACTTGGATCAATAATTATCGGATTTTGTATTTGGGGCTTATCCCACATAAGAGCAACAGGTAATTCCGAAATCAGCACTTCAATCAATAGAGTAATTAATACACTCATCTTGCCATTGTTCGGGATCGCGATATTGTTCTATGGTCTATTAACCGAAAAGACTTTGATCTCTAATTTTCTGGGCAGCAAATTCATGGTGCTATTAGGGAAGAGTTCGTATATTTTTTATTTAATTCACAAGGGTGTGATTAGAAATATGATTCCCTCCTTCCACAATAATGTTGCCGACATTTTATTCCGTTTTTTTATTTTGCAAACTATAGCTCTTATACTCTTTCGACTAGTAGAAGACCCTATTAACAAATATATCAGAAAGAAATTTTCAGCACATACCGTTTTAAAAAAGTAGTTTTTTTGTATTTTGTTGACACAACTTATTCCTGTGCAGGGTAAAGAATAGAGAGAAACTCATTCTTGCCGTTAAAAAGCTTTTGGGCGGTTTCCTGTATGTCTTTTATTGTCAGTTGCCCAATCCATGTTTCATAGTTCAGCACATGCCCTTTGTCATTACCCCAGAATAATACAGATTCCATTTTGCCCATCCAGTAATTGTTTTCTTTCAGCTTGGTAATATATGCCTCTTTCCATTGGCTTTTTACTTTATCAAGGTCTTTGGCATCAGGGCCCTGTGTTTTTAAGGCCTTTATTTCATCATTAGCGGCAGCTATCAGTTTGTCCACATTCTCCGGCCCGCATGGCAATTGCAAAACCATGCTATAATGGGCATAAGGCTCTTTAGCTACAGATGCACGGAAACCACCACCATATATAGCGCCCATTTTTTCGCGCAGGTCTTCTATTACTTTAATATTCAGTATCTCGGCCAGCGCTTGTGCCTTCAAATCAAGGTCTTCGGAATAAGGTATCTCGCCGTAATTGATATCCATTATCAGGCTCTTCTTTTCTTTTCCTTTATCATACTTTATGGTGTGTATGCCCTGCACAGGGCGCAAACCATTGTCTTTCATAGCCGGCATTTTGTCCAGGTGGGGTATGCTGCCTATATACATTTCTATAAGGGGCGCAGCATCTTCGGGTTTTATGTTTCCTGTAATAAAGAAATGATAGCCATCTGCGCTGCTGAATTCGTTGCGGTAGATGTCAAAAGCCTTGTCCATGCTCAGTTTATCAAGATCTTTCTGCGTGGGTATCACCATCCTGGCGCGCGGGTCATTGTTATACATCACCTTTATCGTAGTGTCAACAAAAGCACTTTGTGGGTTGGCGCTCATAAACTGCACTGCACTTTCCTCTTTTTCTTTAAACGCTTTGAAAAGTGCAGGGTCTTTGCGTGGCTCCATGATATGGATATAGAGCAATTGCATCATCCATTCAAAATCCTTAACCGTGCTGCTGGCAGATATATTGTCGCTTACATCAGATATACTCATGTGCACAGCCACATTCTTGCCCGCCAGCACTTTCTCCAGGTCGCTGGGAGTAAAGTCCCCTACCCGCATGGAGGATATGGCCGCAGTAGCAAAATTATAATTGCTCTTATCATCCGGGCCATAATTGCAAGTGCCTCCTTTTTTTATAGCCCTTAGCAATATCTCATCGCTTTTAAAATCGCTTGGCTTCACTGTAACTTTTATACCGTTGCTTAAAGTATAGGTAGTGGCATCAAAACCCTCTTCCTTAACCTGCGATGTTATTTTGCCGGGATGTGGCTTATTATTTAAAAGAGATTTGGCCAGCGATTTTTCTTCTGTTTTCTTAACATCTTTTTTCAGCCCGTTCTCTGTCATGGCAAGCAATTCAGTTTCGGAGGGAAGTTTTATATCGGCCTGTTGCGGCCCTGTAAGAAGTACAAAAATATCCGGGTCCTTGGTCCAACTTGCTACCATGCCATCCAGGTCGGCAAGTTTTATTGTCGGCAGAAACTTTTGGTAATAGGCATATTCATTCTCGATACCGGGGAAAGGCTCGTTCTCGGTATAGTTGCGTATATACTCGTCCACATAGTCTGAGCTGTTAGTGGTCTTGCGTTCGTTATACGATTTCTCCATGGCGCTCATCATTTCTTTTTTCGCAATGCTGAGGTCTGTTTCGCTGAAACCATATTTCTTGGCTTTCAGCAGCTCGCCTGTTAAGGCATTGATGGCCTTTTCTGTTTTGTCTTTTTCAATAGCCGTATAGGCGCTGAAGCATTCATAACCATGCACCAGCCCGTCAAAACCAGCGCCCGCAAACAGGAAAGGAGGCTTGGCACCCTGTGCCAGTTCAGCCAGTCGCAGGTTCAGCATTTGTATTACCAGTTCGCGTTTTATGTCGTTCACATAGTCTTCTACGGTATGCTGTTCGTGTATCTTTGCATAGGGATACATGATCCTGAGCACTGTACTTGTCGTTTCCTTGTCGGTAACAACCATGGCCTCCGCTTTATCCCGCGGTTTCACACCGGGATAAAATCTGTTCTTTTCATTGGCCGGATTTTTAAGATCGCCGAAATGGCTCATGATCATTTTTTCGGCTGTGGCCTTATCAATATCACCAACCACTATCACAGCCTGCAGGTCGGGTCTGTACCAATCGGCATAAAAGCGGCGTATCGTTTCGTATTTGAAACTTTTAAGGATACTGTCTTTACCAATCGGCATGCGTTCTGCATATAGAGAGCCTGATGCCAGCTTGGGGAAATATTTATCGCGCATCCTCATTTGCGCACCTTTACCCAGGCGGCTTTCTTCCAGCACCACGCCGCGTTCTTCATCTATGTCTTTGTCTGTCAGCAAGGCATTGTGCGCCCAATCTTCAAGTATCTGGAAACCTTTTTCCAGATTGTCGGGTTTGTCTGTGGGTATAGGTAAAATATAAATGGTTTGATCGAAGCCAGTATTGGCATTCAGGTCAGCGCCAAATTGCACCCCTATGGACTGCAAATAAGATACGAGCTCGTTTTTCTGGAAATTTTTGGTGCCGTTAAAATTCATGTGTTCCATAAAGTGCGCCAAGCCCAATTGCTGTTCATCCTCCAGTATGGAACCCGCGTTTACCACAAGTCGCAGTTCCACTTTATGCTCAGGCTTATGATTGGTCCGTATATAGTATATCAATCCATTGGGCAATTTGCCCATTGTCACATTAGGGTCGGTGGGTAATTTGTCTTTGAGGTCCTGGGCGCTGGTATATAACGAAAAGAACAAAGACAATATGGTGAACACCAAACCACGGCGCAGGAAGGATGATAAATACATATAAAAAGATGTTTAAGACAAAATAAACGAAAAATCAGCTGTCGCCGAACCCGTATATGTGAAATTTAACTTTTAGAAAGGCTAAATATCATTCCTGCCAAAGAAAAGGGAATAATATAAGGCCAAGGATAATGACAAGCCCATCTAATAATAAAAGACTAAGGGCCAGCATCCACCAGCCAGGTTGGTAAACGGGGGCTATGGCTTTAAGGGCCAGGTTGCTCAGCATCATTAATATAGGCGTCAGCAAGGGAAAGCCAAGAATTGCCATAAGAGCCGCATTTTGCTGCGCCCGGGCAGCTATGGCCGACAAAAAGGTAAAAACAGTGGACAAACTAATGCTGCCAACGCTGCATATTAATATAAACAAGGTAGTTTGGCTGATGGGCCAGCCCAGCAACAAGGAGAATAAAAAAAGGCCTACAAAGCTCATCAGCAACATTAATATAATACTATATGTCATCTTGGCCAGCAAAAAAGTGGATGGTTTGACGAGTGTATAATAATAGCGGAAACGGTTAGGATGCTCCTGTAAAAAACTTTTTGCAACAGAATTTACGGCCACAAATAGTTGTGTGAGCCAGAATAATGCGTTCCATATTTTAGCCTCCGGCTGCCCGCTCATCATATATACAACAAATATGGTAGCCCCCACGTAGAGCAGCACTCCGAACAAAGTATGCCGCTGCCGCCACTCTATTAGCAGGTCTTTTTTAACAAGCGATAACAATTG
>Ga0206934_1126_pt1 | contig 20771 bp, 23 predicted proteins | sample Alteio_BWOrgHeat_16_FD_152932 | JGI IMG/M metagenome (GOLD analysis project Ga0206934, IMG submission 152932) | Enriched cells from forest soil in Barre Woods Harvard Forest LTER site, Petersham, Massachusetts, United States -... | ecosystem: Environmental > Terrestrial > Soil > Temperate forest >...
AAGTTTGTCATAGAGTCGGGTAAGTTGATTTACAGAAAGTCGGACGGTAGTTTGTCACGTATAGAGTTGAAGTAGGGGATGCGCACATAAAAAGGCCCAGTATTCCCTGGGCCTTAAGACTACTTAATTACTTTCACTACCAAAGAAACTCCGTACGCAACGGCTGCAAATGTCAATGCGACTGCGAGGGCCTTCGCCCATTCGCCATAAACATCAACACAAACATCCTTTTTGCAGATTTTCACTTTGTTAGGAGCATACTGAAAATCCATAGATCAAAATTTAAAATTGAAAAATCCCTCCACTGAAACCCGGAGGACTAGGTTTGTCACAGTCTCACAGGCCCAGTATCGGAAACTCGATAATGTTCACAGTCTCCCAATTTCTGATAATCCAGTTTGATGTGTTTGTTGAGAGTGCCGCGGTTGCCCTCATAGGATAGGTACACTTGGCGATTTTTTTCGGCCGTCCAGTCAGTAATTAAGTCAATTAGAACACCGATCGCGGACGACGCCAAAATTCCGTTCGCCCAAACTACCTGAGGTCTATCCCCAGCATCACCGTATCGATTGGCCTCTCGAGCAAGATTCTCCTCGCTTAAAAACCCGCGACATATCATGCAGGGCTCACCTGGCATTGAGAGCTGAACCTGGCCGAACATATTGTACGGCTCGTCACCTGATTTGAGGATGTCCATTCCAATGTCCAGATATGGCATAAGAAAACGCCTGCACTCACCCTCCAGATCCCTTCTTCCAGCAAAAGTGTCAAGAGATCCGACAACGATATCACAGCCCTGAAGAAGCTCGGGTGATTCTTGCCAAAGCATTTGACCTCCCTCGATTTGCGCATCTGGAACAAGTGACTTTATTAGTCGTCTCGCCACAACAAATTTGGGTGTTTTATTCTTGACGTCTTTGAGAGTAGATCCGACAAGACGGTTGGTGTTACTCAAGTCAACAACTTGCTTGTCAAACAGAACATACCTTTTAAATCCAATGTGAGCCAACTGCTGAAAAATATGCGAGCCGCCACCGCTTAATCCTACGACTCCAATTTTTATACGTGATATCAGATCCTGGGCTTTTTCGCCGAGAAAGGATTGTCGTGAATAACGATCACCTTTCGAAGTTAAAAGTGGACTCACAGGGAAAGAGAAAACCATTGGATATCCTACTATTGATATCTGGATTGGTTTAAACGGTCTATCATACCCTGGCAAAAATACTACAGCGTTAATGGAGTTTCCACTAAGAACAATGCATCCATGAACTTGATCGGGGGCGAATGACATCGCGCTTTTCGCGATTGGTGGCAGTTCTTCTCGATCTACAACACTGAATTGGGGCATAGCGTCATCATACTCAAAGTCATGAAGGTGCGTGTGAAAGGTCGATTTACTTCCTCCAAATGTGATTTGCATGGCGCTCGTGATTGCTGCGGAATTAATTCGCGCTCCAACACTTTTGTCGTCGATGTAGTTATTATCATCAACGGGCAAGTACTCATTGAGAAATACAATAAACTGGTCCTCTCCCAATTTTTTCACTCGACCAAAAGTGAATCCCGCTCGTTCGAAAGCAAATTCATGTTCTCGCCTTAAGTCCTTAATGATTTTTTCAAATAAGGAACGAGGTATTCGTAGTTTAACTTGTGGTTCCATTGTCAAAGGCTCTAATGTGAATCATAAGCATCTGAAAAAGATCGGTGCTTGGTGTCGTCTGCCATGATATAGCATACCAGGTACGATCCAAGATCCGACAGCTTCCATTCCAATTTCTTTGCGGGCAACCCGAAATTTGCTGAGAAAGAAATAGCCTGGAGTTATATCCATCTCGAAGTTGAGGGCATAACAGCGCGTCAACCGTATCCGGAACACATCCATTGGGTAGTTTTAGTTTTGGTATGTAGAAATAATTAAAACCACCCTCAGGAACATGTTTAAATCCGGGAAAGGATTTCTCCATCTCCCGGATTTGATTATCATCAAAATTCATCGGAGCTTCAGCTACGAGTTTCCTCCGTCTTTTGGATGCGACTTAAACTCTTCACCTCCTTTGATGACCACTGAGCCATCATCCGGTAGGGCGTTAAGTTTACCATCTTCAATCTGGACCAAGGTGTAAGCCAACGGAACGTGACCAACTTCCTTAATTTCAGCCACTGTTCTTCGGCCCCTGTGGATTTCTCGTGTTACATTGTCCACGATTATTTTAACTGTATCCTGACGGACGTCATCAGGAGGATTTTTAACGTCATGCGCAATAGATGTGCTCATCGCTTTAATCTTTTAAGTTTCAAAAATTTCAATTAAGGTCTCATGGCCCACGCGGGGGCTATGCAGACATAGAGAATTGAAGAAGAACTAAAGCGGAGCTATTTTGTTTAAAGTTTTTGGGAGTCTGACGCTCAAAAAAAATTGATTTGTTGTTTTCTGATTTTTACATAGTTTTAAACACCACATTTAATACCGCCTTAGGGTCCGCTAGGCTCAAGGCTATAAAAATCAGGGGTTTGCTCGTCAGGCCCCTTTTTTATTTCTCCGCTAACATAAATAAAATTCCTGATTTGTCAAAACATGAGTACATTCGATTTTTAATATGTACGATATTACAAACATGTTTATAATACTTGACAAAGCATGAAAAAATGTATACATTTGTGATCATGACCACTGAAACGCAAGCCTACCTATACGAATCAATAGGAAAGCAAATCAAGTTGTTGCGGAAAAGGTCAAGGATGAGTCAAGAAGAGTTGGCCGAGAAACTGGATTTAAGTCGTGCCTCGATTGTTAATATTGAAAAAGGTCGTCAACATGCCTCCCTTCATTTACTTATCGATTTAGGACGGATTTTTAATGTTTCGTTGCTTGATTTCCTAACTGAAGAATTCTCTGGTCTTGCAATGGAAACGGATAGGCTCTCTCGAAGAAAGCGAGAGATTTCAAAAGTAGCCAAGGGTGATTCCCTTATAATGGTTTCTGAGTTCCTTGATGAAATTACTTCGAAAAAAACTAACTAATGATTTCAAAATTTATTGAATCACAAGCAACTGAGGTCTTATCAGAATTAAAAATTAAGTCAATCCCAATTCAGGTTGAAAAAATTGCAAGAAAATTAGGCTTAGATGTGGTCTCTCGTGATCTTGGAAGCAATGTATCTGGTGTGTTATACATTCAGAATGGAAAAGGTACAATCGGTTTCAACCCGAACGAATCACCAGTGAGAAGGAGGTTCACGATTGCTCATGAATTAGGTCATTTCATTCTTCATAAAATAAACAATGATATGTTTATTGATAAAAAGGAATTTAAACTATTTAGAAACGAGCAATCATCGACTGGCGAACATAGAATTGAACAGGAGGCAAATGCATTCGCTGCCGCTTTATTAATGCCAAAGGATTTATTGATTGGAGAGATCAAGAAATACAAAATGGATCTGACTGATGATGAAGATGACTCTATAAGCAAGCTGGCCAAGAAATTTGAGGTAAGCGTGCTCGCAATGACCTATAGAATTGACAATCTTAATCTGCTGGTCTCTTGGGCGTAACTGCCATCCTTTTTTCAGCTAGTTATTTGATTAGCGATCAATTTCTCCTAAAGCTCTGATTTACAGAGTTTTTTTATTTCCCTTATGCCGAAAATTGTGTTTAAGATTTTTGAAATAAATAAGAATTATCAAAGTATTCTTAAGTTTAAAATGCCAAATAGTGGCCCATATTGTAAGCAAATGGTACTTTCCAGTTAAGTAAAGAAATTTGACAATGCTAATTCGCGCAAAAATAGAGAAGTCAGAGTTCGATTTTGTGTTTGTTCGTTCGTCACAAGTTGGCAGTGATATAGTTAAATGGACTGGGGTATCTGAAAAATTTCCTGAGTTAAATCCTGCCATTGAATTCACTGAACAAAATGGCCTAGTGACAACATTGCTATTGAGTGACCGAATATCCACGGATAAAAGTATAGTACTGGAAAGAATTCTAGAGGCTTTGCAAGAGCTTCAGAATAAAGAGCAAATGGGATTGGAGACTGAGGCCGGAACTGAAAGCATAAGCCATGATCACAGACCTTATGATCCAAATGAAATAAAAGTTCGCCCGATGAATCTTTCGGCTTTCGAGGCAACTAGATTGATTAAAAGCGGTAAGATTGATTTAGACCCAGATTTCCAGAGAAATTTTGTATGGGATGACACAAGAAAATCTCTCCTGATAGAATCTATGTTACTTCGAATACCATTGCCCGCATTCTATTTTGCAGAAAATAAGAAGGCAAGATTTCAAGTGGTTGATGGGCTACAAAGGTTAACTGTAATCAGTTCGTTCCTTAACAATGAATTTAAGCTCAGAAACTTGGAGTACTTAACACAGTGTGAGGGAAAGTATTATGCCATCGATGAAGGGAAAAAGATAACAGAGAACATGATTCTCGATGAGGAATTTGTAAGTCGGATTGAAACCACTCAATTGAATATAAATGTAATTGAACCCACTTCTCCAGATAAAGTGAAGTATGATATTTTCTTTAGAATTAACACTGGTGGACGTCCTCTTAATCATCAGGAAATTAGAAACTGTTTCGCACAAAAAAATATCCGGGTATATCTGAAGCGAATGGCTAGTAGTCAAGAATTTCAAGATGCAACAGCTAACAGTGTAAGTGATTCTAGAATGGATGCTCAAGAAATGTGTCTACGTTTCATTGGATTTTACTTATATAGGGATAGGTACCAAGGTGAAATGAATCCTTTCCTAGACTTCACGCTTGAGCGATTAAATGAAATGTTACCCCAGGAGCTCCTTGAACCTGAGCAAATGTTCTATAGTAGTATGAGGAAGGCATATCATCTTTTTGGGCAGTATTCATTTAGAAAGGTATTACCGGAACATCTATCTCCTAATGCCAGAAAGCAATTAATAAATAAGGCGATGTTTGTTACCTGGTCAATAGTTCTGGCTAACACAAGTGAAGAAAAAATTCTTCGAATTCCAAACAACTCCTTTGCATCTGTATTCGCAAATGAGCTTCAATCCAATAATGATGTTTTCAGGAACTTAACCACGGGGACAAGTGATCGCGCCAACATTGAACATCTATTTTCATTTTTTCATGAAATGTTGAACCAACATCTGGGAGAAAACTAACGATGACAAGGTCAATTACTATATCTGATTTCAAATGCTTTCTTAATCAACCTTTCTCCCTTGGCTCTTTGACTGTTTTGGCAGGCCAAAATTCCTCAGGCAAATCAACAGTTATTCAATCGCTTCTTTTGAGTAGAGCAGCTTACTTGAATTATTCTCGTCAATCAAATAACATTGTCGGAGCAAAAGTCCACCTAAATGGTCCTTTTTCTCTAGAGCTTGGAAACACTCTTGAAGTTGTCAGGAGAGGAAAAAAAATCGAAGATTCCTTTTTCTCATTTTCTGTAAAAGGTGATTCAGGTAATGGATTGTTTGTCAAGTTTTTTGCAGATAGAACAACAACTAATTGCTATCACGTTGAAATAAATGATCTACAACATTCTGGACACATTAATCTTACAGATTCAAAGTTCTATTATTTGTCAGCAGAAAGAATTGGACCTAGACTTCATCACACTTTCGAACCACAGAACTTCCCTCATGCAGGGTATCGAGGTGAACGAACATTTCAATTATTGAGTGGGGAGAATTTGCCTGTCGATAGAAATAGATGCTTTGATGAGCAGGAACCTGCAGAGACTCTATTTTATCAGACGCGAAAATGGCTGGAGTTTGTGATTCCTGGCGCAAACTTCGATAATGCGAGTTTGGTTGGCAAGAGTAGAGTTATTGAAGGGACATTTGGGCAAAGTATGCCTCCAAATGTTGGATTCGGTATTTCATATGCATTACCAATAATAGTTAACAGTCTAACAGCTCAAAAAGGCGGCATGATGCTGATAGAAAATCCAGAGGCTCATTTGCATCCGAAAGGACAATCAAATATGGGTTTCTTCTTGGGGAAAATTGCTGCAGCCGGAGTTCAGATTGTTGTCGAAACACACAGCGAACATCTTATTAACGGAATTAGAAAAGCTGTATTGTCAATTTCTGGGTTCTCCAACAATGACGTGAATATATATTTCTTTAAAGGTGAGAATAACAAGTCAGTCACACCAATCGAAATAAATTCGAGCGGAGATTTAATCCCTTTTCCAGTGGACTTTTTCGATCAGGCAAGGCAAGACCTTTTTGAAATACTTAAGCTCTCAAATCGATGAGTTTTTATGGGCAACCTTTTCCTGATTAACAAAAGTTTCGAATTAGACGGTAAGGAGGAGAAAGAAAGGGACAGATTGTTTATAAATTTTTGCAAATCACTAGATCTTGCAATAGAAGCATGTGACAGAGTTTTTGGTACTGATGATCTACACACCCTCCAATTCTCATATGGTCGATTGTATTACGATCTTTTTTTCAAAAACTGGGACGCGATAAATAAGGTATCTTCACTAAAGGGCATATCAAGTACGGCACACGAATTATTCCCCTACTTAATCTTCGCTTTTCCTGGATATGTAAAGTCAATCGAATCGAGAAAGTCTTTCCTTGATTCATTTTATAAGGAACATTTTGGCTTCTCTGGATTTGAAATTTGCGGGCTAAGTGAACCAAACGTGTTCTGTGATAGCTCTTGGCATCTCTGGAAATGTCATTGGTTAAAAGCAAATCAAGATCAAATAGACTGGACGAACACCGAAGATAGTTTTTTGCCGAACAAGCGATTTTCCGAAAAGATACTAAACTCCGAAATTCTAACTTGTGGTTTGCAAAACAAATTGCAAACGCATGGAGGAAATATAGGCTTAACGTTCCATGAAGAGATTATGAAGAAAAAGGGACCAGAGATCGAGGCGTATACAATCACAATGGGGGGAAAAATCCTAGAAGCAAATTACTACTATTATGATCACACCCTTTCGGTAGCTGAAAGAGATGCTGCCGGGGGATCTACACGAACGATTTTCAAAATAAGAAATGCTGAAGGCAGGCTCCAATATATTTCCTTAGATCACGCCCATGGTATGTTCGAATATCACAATGAGTCAGGCGAACATCTCGGAGAATTCAAATTTGATGGATCCTATAATAGCGCAGCGGATCCAACGCATAGCTTAAGAACCCTCTAAATTCTCCTCAAGACTTTATTCTTTAATAGTTTCGTTTGATCCTTTTGGCAGAAAGATATGCGGATTATTCTTGTGTTCAGGTTCAACTAGGAGTGATGTATAGAAAAATCAGTTGATCAATTCCCATTCATCAATCTTTGTTCCCTCAAACTCTACAATAATTCGTTTCTTTTTTTGACTTTTAATGTTTGTGTAGAAATCTGAGCCAGCTTTAAAAGCATCAAGAGGGTTGATGCTCTGTGCCAACATGACTTGATGAGAATCCTCAGCGGCGAATTGAAAGAAAAAGAAATCGGAAATATTATAGACTATGAAATCCGTGTGGAGTACTGAATCTGCAATTGGTTGGGGCAATTTAGACTTGCTCACAAGTAGCTTAAACGTCCTGTTACAGTTATCAATTTTATCCTTCACATTTAATCCAACTCGCTGCCAATGCAAACCTCGAGGGCGAACGGCTATAACTGAATTAACGTAATCAATAAGCTTGTTGTAGTTGACCATTACTTCCTTATCATGTATCTTAGTTAGCAGTTCAATTTGGTCTGACTTGTCTCCGAGTCGCTTTTTAAGAAACCTGACAAACCCATGATCTTTATTTTTTGCGTCGTGCAACTCGTCCCAAGTCCTATTGACGGTGTATCTTATTCTAGTTGCCTTATTTTTAGTATTATTCCTTTCCAATGCGATCCGAGCCACGTCTGGTATGTCGAATTTGCTACCCGGAGTGCCGAGTTCTAATTTTCGGACGCCATCCAATTTTTCATACGGTTCACCGTAGTATTGTTCAGGAGAGATTCTTTTTTTTATAAAAAATAAGGTTGTATCACTGTCATCGGCATAGAGATTTTCTATTCTATTTACTTCAGCAAATGAATCTCTGGCAAATCCTACGTATGTCACTCCGAACGAAAGAATAAGAGCTGCTGTTGTCGTAAATACTGCTCTCCTATTATTTAGAGATGAAAATGGGCGTTTTAGAATCTTTTTGCCCTCCTTTGATTGGTCTAGCTTCAATTGAACATAGTTGTGAATCAATCTACTGTCATCAAATAGACCGGTAAAACCTTTTTCTAGGAAATAATTCTTGTAAGTTTTATATAATTCGTCGTTCCGAAAAAAATGAACTAACCTATCAATTTTACCATAGTCATTTGAATAATAATTTACAATCAGAAGTTCTAAGAAGAGAAATACGGTTGTGCCCATTAGAACTGAAATTGAAATCCAGGTGAACGTCGTCATTGTTCGTTCGCCTTCATTTGCAAAAGCTTTCAATTCTATAAGGCTAAAAATTTGAAGACAAAGTAACCCGACAATCATTATAACTCTTTGACGATTTCCTTTTCTTCGTAAATCACCGATCGAAGACCAAATAGCATCCTTAATTTTCCGATTGAATTCATCGTCGAAATAGAATTTCTCATCCATAAAAAGTTCGGTCAATACTTCCGGTAGATGAAAGTACAATAAATCTCGGGCTACGCGAATATATTAGCCATCTTTTTTGCCACCTATTTAATCATAATGCTCTGATTATAAAGATGTTAAATGCGTGATACTGTACTCCCGTCCCGGGTACTCAAATTCAAAGTAAAGCACTGATGACCAGTGCTTTTTTGTTTTATGGATGGGCCGAGAAACGACAAAATCTATAATGCTTCATAGCTTATCGTTCAAAGTCTTATATTCAGATTTTCAATTTACCGTGAGTTGATAGCCAACTCGCAACAAATGTTCTATCTGTTAACCCATGTCCCAGTCCCTCACAAAAAATGAAATCACAATCCTCAGTAAAATTACTGAAGCAGGCGGAACCGGAAATGTGATGGAAATTTTGGAATGGCCTGCTTCGCGGTTTGAAGAGGGTTTTGTGCTGGCTAATGATATGCAGAACAATAATCTGGTAAAATTGCTCTACTCCAACTTCAATAAAAACTTGGTGGTTGTCGAAGAGACACTCGTTGGCCGTAGTGAATACAAGCGAGCCAATCAGAAATAGATCTAAGAATCTCCCTACTTTTATCACAACCACTTTCGTCATGACGGACTTAGATTTCACGCAAGTAGAGCTTCAGCAATTAATTACACATCACATTGGCAACAAACTGAAAGAAGAAAAATATTCACTTTCAAACGAAACAACGGTGGTGAAGGCAGAAACAAAGGACTTCCTGCTGAAGTACTTTCTCAACACGCTCAAGGCAGAGGAAGTCTATTCGTTTACTCATCCTGTGCAGTTGTATCAAAATGATGTCTTCGCAGCTGCGGAAAGCATCTTCAACCATCCTGCCAATTTTATTGAAGCTTCTCAAAACCTGGCCAAGCTTCTGTACGAGTATTCGGTGCATCCCAAAATAGCAGAAGGCGAACTTAACGTGGCGTTTTTTTCAAATACGGTATTCGATGGCAAGAGCATGGATGCCATTGGCGTTTTTAAGTCTGAAAAGAATGTTCCGTTCCTGAAAATGAAAAACCAGAAGTCGCGATTTGTTATCGATCACGACTTTGGTTTTGAAATCGACAGAATCGACAAAGGCTGCGTCATTTTTAAGACTCAGAAGATTGACGGCTATCGGGTCCTGATCATCGACAATGCAAGCAAAGCCGAGGAGGCAAAGTATTGGAAGGATGATTTTCTGAAAGTGAAGCCAATAGCCAACGAGTTTCATCAGACCAATCAATTCTTAAGCATTACGAAAGATTACGTAACCAAAAAATTCTCTGAAGAGTTTGACGCCAGCAAGACCGATAAAATTGACTTACTCAACCGCTCTGTAGATTATTTCAAAACCCATGACAGTTCGACAAAAAAGAATTTGAGAAAGAAGTGCTGCAAGACAACGGGATCATAAAATCGTTTCGGAATTTTGACCAGAACTACCGCTCTACAAATAATATTGAGTTGGAAGACGCTTTTGACATTTCTCACCACGCGGTGAAGAAACAGGCACGGGTCTTTAAAAGTGTGCTGAAGCTGGATAAGAATTTTCACATCTACATTCATGGGAATCGCGAGCTGATTGAGCAAGGTATGGACAAAGACGGCAGAAAATTTTATAAGATTTACTTTGAGAAGGAAACATAAGCCGTAACGCTCTACCATAATCCACTGCGAGGGCCGGATCCGCAGGATTTTTCCTCATTCGTAATGTAACCATCTCAAAGAAGTGGAGTAATTACTTCAAATCCCACACTTATGAGCACACTCCACCGCACCCTATTTGTTGTTTTGATCTTGGCGTTAGCCTCCACAACTGCTTTTTCGCAAGATTCCACCCGGCAAAAAGCTGACAAAAAAGATCAGCCCGAAGAAACAAAAGAGGGTGGGTTGCGGAAAATAGGAGGTCGTCAGCATAGGAATTTCGACATCAACATTGATGAGAAGGCGCTCAAAGCCAATATTGAAGGAGCTATTGAGAATGCCATGAGGTCTGTGGACATGGCCCTGGATAAGTTGGAAATCAATATAGAGCCCATCGAAATCGACTTGAGAAGTCTGAATAAGGACATCGAGCCCATCTTAATCAATATCCCAAACATAAACATCGACATTGAACCAATTGAGGTTGATCTGCGCCATCTTGACATCGATATGGATCATCATGACATCGATCGCGATGATGATGAAGACCACGATGAAGATAACGATAACGACCGCAATCATCATGACAAAGTCTTTCGCACCGATGAACCAAACTCTTCTGCTGATACGGATAAAGTGAAAGACAAAGTGAAAAATAAGTCCTATAAAAACGAGAAGTCGGATAAGGACAAATCTGATAAGGATGAAAAAGAGAAATCGAAAGGACTGAAGAAACTCAATTGAGCGCTTAACCGCATCGTGAATCTGATTTTACTAACCTTAGCATCTAAAGACTTTAAGCTGGAATTATAGATTGAGTTAAGCCTTTCTGAATATTCAGTTTGCGATTCCTTGTACCTAAGAATTGCCTTTCTATCTTGGACAGTCATTAGACCTTAGTCCGAGACTTGAATAACTCCAACCAATATGATCTGATCGCCATCGGCGGTGGAGCAGCCGGATTTTTCGGCGCCATCATTGCCGCTGAGAGCAATCCCGACTTACGAATACTCATCCTCGAAAAAACAACCAAGCTTCTTTCCAAAGTAAAAGTTTCAGGAGGAGGGCGCTGCAATGTTACGCATCACAATTTTGAGCCAACCCCATTTTCAAAGCACTATCCGAGAGGTCAAAAGGAACTCAAATCATTATTAAGAGTATTCGGTTCAAAAGAAACCGTTTCATGGTTTGAAAATCGCGGTGTAACACTTAAAGCCGAAGCAGACGGCCGGATGTTTCCTGTCACCAATAGCTCACAAACTATCATTGACTACTTTTTAGGCACCGCCAAAAACCTTAACATCGAAATACAGACAAGTACAGAAGTCCGCTCAGTTCAAAAGTCAGGAGAGTTTTTAACTATCGATTGTGATGAACAAAAATTCATTTGCAAGAATATTCTGATGGCATCTGGCGGCTACAATAATGAAGCATCTTATCAATGGATTAAAGAACTCGGGCATTCGGTTGTAAGTCCTATCCCTTCACTCTTTACCTTCAATGATTCCGAAAAGAAATTTACCGATCTCATGGGCTTATCGGTTCCAACTGCAGAAGTAAAAATTGCCGGAACGAAATTTTCAGAAACCGGCCCTTTGCTTATTACCCATTGGGGACTTAGTGGGCCTGCGGTAATCAAACTCTCTGCTTGGGCAGCAGCTTATCTTCATCAGCTGCACTATGTATTTACAGCGTTGGTAAACTGGGCCAACGAGTCGGAAGAGAATGTGCGCCTGAAATTTCAGGACATGAGAACTTCTCATGGAAAACAAAAGGTAGCCGGCAATCCGCTTTATAATTTACCGCAGCGCCTGTGGACTCGACTATGTGATCTCTCTGCTATTCCCGACAATAAAGTATGGGCCGAACTCCCTCAAAAAAACGCCAACAAGCTTTTAGAGTTTTTGATCAGGTGCCCGTTTCAGATCAAAGGAAAAACTACGTTCAAAGAGGAATTTGTGACGTGCGGGGGTATCGATTTAAAAGAAGTGGACCTCGAAACAATGGAGAGCAAAATAGTCCCTCGGCTTTACTTTGCAGGTGAGGTTTTGAACATTGATGGCGAAACAGGTGGTTTTAACTTTCAGTCAGCCTGGACAACTGGATATATAGCCGGAAAGGCAGCGGCAACAAAAAAGCCTCTGTAAAAGAGGCTTGAAGTGGTGACGGAGGGAATTGAACCCCCGACACAAGGATTTTCAGTCCTTTGCTCTACCAACTGAGCTACGTCACCTTTTTTGACCTTGCTCTACCTCCCGAAACCTCGGGATGAGCTACGTCACCTTTTTTGACCTTGCTCTACCTCCCGAAACCTCGGGATGAGCTACGTCACCTTGAAAACCAACCGCTTTTCCTGAAAGCGGGACGCAAAAGTAAAATAATTACAACAAATAGAAAATTTTTCTCCCAACACTCAGCAATAGTCTTCCCAATACCCTGCCTGAAAATTGCCAGCGAATTCCTACTTTTGAACATGGCTATTCTTCAGCAGATTCTGTTTATCCTCACCCTTGGCATTGCTGGTTACTTCATCCGCCAACGTGTATTACGCATCCGTAACAACATCCGTTTAGGGAAAAATAAAGAGATTAACGACCACAAAAACGAACGGCTTTCAAACATGCTTTTGGTAGCCTTCGGTCAAAAGAAAATGTTCAAGCGGATAGTGCCGGCATCACTGCATTTCCTGATTTACATTGGCTTTCTGGTTATCAATCTTGAGGTGCTTGAATTTGTCATCGATGGCATCTTTGGCACTCACCGAATTTTCGCTCCCTACCTCGGCAGTTTTTATCACTTATTGATGAATGTCTTCGAGTTTTTGGCAATTGGCGTACTGATCGCCTGTTTGTCTTTTCTTATTCGAAGAAATGTCCTCAAAGTAGCACGCTTCCGGTCGACTGAGATGACTGCGTGGCCCCGACTAGATGCTAACCTTATCTTAATCACAGAAGTTATTCTGATGTGCGTTATTCTTACAATGAATGCCAGTGACCAAATTCTTCAAACCCAAAGCGAGCACTATATCAAAACCGGTTCGTTATTTTTCAGTTCGTTTCTAGTACCGGCACTCCAGGGTATTGATACATCTACACTGATCATCATTGAGCGTTTCTGCTGGTGGTTTCACATTATAGGCATTTTGGGGTTTACCATTTACATCACCTACTCAAAGCACCTTCATATTTTCATGGCTTTCCCAAATACCTATTATTCCAAATTGGAGGCCAAAGGTCACATCAACAACATGCCGGTAGTTACCAACGAGGTAAAATCCATGCTTGGCCTTGCGCCTGCACCTACTGCAGCCGCAGAACCCGGAAGGTTTGGTGCCAAAGACATCAATGATTTAAGCTGGAATAATTTGATGGCTGCATATTCTTGTACCGAATGTGGCCGCTGCACCAGCGAATGCCCCGCTAATCTTACCGGTAAAAAACTTTCACCGCGCAAGATCATGATGGATACCCGCGACCGCATGGAGGAAGTAGGCAAAAGCCTTCAGGCAGGTGGCAAGGGATTTGAAGATGGAAAATCACTGTTGAACGATTACATCACCAAAGAGGAAATCAATGCCTGCACCAGTTGCAATGCCTGTGTTGAAGCTTGCCCGGTATTGATCAATCCGCTTGAAATTATTTTAGAGCTCCGAAGATATGTGGCCATGGAAGAAAGTGGCTCGCCTGCGCAGTGGAATTCAATGTTTCAAAATATTGAGACTAGTTTCGCGCCCTGGAAATTTGCACCAAGCGATCGTTTTAACTGGGCTAAAGATTAAACAAGAACTATGAACGCACCGACAATGGCCGAAATGGCTGCAAAAGGAGAAAGCCCGGAAGTTTTATTTTGGGTAGGCTGTGCCGGATCGTTTGACGACCGCGCAAAGCGTGTCACCAAAGCCTTTGTTAAAATCTTAAATGCGACTCAAACCAAATTTGCCGTACTCGGCACCGAAGAAACCTGTACAGGCGATCCTGCCCGCAGAGCAGGCAACGAATTTCTTTTCCAGATGCAGGCCATGAACAATATTCAGGTGTTAAATAATTACAACATCAAGAAAATTGTCACCGCTTGCCCACATTGTTTCAACACATTAAAAAACGAATACCCCGAACTGGGTGGAAATTATGAAGTCATTCATCACTCTACCTTTTTACAGCAATTAATCAGCGAAGGAAAAATAAAAATAGAAGGCGGATCGTTCAAAGGAAAAAAAATCACGTACCACGATTCATGTTATCTCGGCCGAGCCAACAATATTTATGAAGCTCCTCGTAGTGTGTTGCAAGCACTTGATGCCGACTTGGTGGAAATGAAACGATGCCGGACTACCGGTCTTTGCTGTGGAGCTGGTGGAGCGCAAATGTTCAAGGAGCCTGAAAAAGGGAAAAGCGACATCAACATATCCCGTTCTGAAGAAGCTCTAGCAACCGGTGCACCAACAATAGCCGTTGCCTGTCCGTTTTGTATGACAATGATGACCGATGGTGTAAAAAACAAGGAGAAAGAAAATGAAGTGAAAGTGAAAGACCTTGCAGAGCTAATTGCCGAAGCTCTTTAAAAATTGAATTTTAAATTGGCGGATTTCGTTTAGAAGTATGCTTCATTCGGAATTATCGAGTCTATAAAATATTATCTGATGTACGTTCCATTTAATGAATTGCCGGGTTACTCTCGCGTTTGGATTTACCAGTCTGATCGCCGGTTTTCTCCGAATGAGGAAATTACTATTTCCGAGGAACTGAATGATTTCTGTACCAAATGGGTGGCCCATGGAAACCCTCTTAAAGCATCTTTCCGAATAGAATTTAATCATTTTATCATTCTGGCAGTAGATGAAACCGCGGCTGGTGCAAGCGGCTGTTCTATTGACGGATCAGTGCGGACGTTAAAAGGAATCGGGGCTGAATTGGGTATTGAATTATTTGATAGAACCAAAATCGCCTTTTTCACCGAAGGAAGAATTAACATTCACTCTATTAAAGACATAAATGCCTTGTTTCAATCTGGCACTCTTTCGGCCTCCACAATAACCTTCAATAACCTAGTGGCCGACAAAAGCAATTTTGATACCCAGTGGAAAACGCCCGTAGAAAAAACCTGGTTAGCAAAATATTTGCCTAAAAATGCGTTATCTGCATAACACGTTTATTTGTAATTTTACTCCACTTGCGAAATTACATTTTCATGCCATCGACTAAGCTCAGGTTTCTACTTTTTGCCACAGCCATTACAGTGGCATCTTGCAGTCCCGAAAAAAAGGCTCAGCAAGCATTCAAATATGCCAAATACCAAAAGGTAATTTCTTATTACAAAGGTGTTTTGGCACGACAACCCAACAATCCCAAAGCGAATTATTTCGTCGCTGAATCATACCGACTTTCTAACCGGATAAAGGATGCAGAACCTTTCTATGCCAAAGCCAAAAGACGTGGTGCAAAAAAGGATTCAGTAGGCTTATACTATGCCAAGGCACTGCAAGCCAACGGCAAATACGAGGAAGCCAAAAAAGAATTGGATAACCTTGCAGCAAGTACGGAAGACGAAAAGCTTAAAGACAGGGTAGGAAAAGAGCTCAAGGGTCTGGATTATCTGACAAATCTGACAAGCAAAAAGGACTATTACCGTGTAAAAAATCTTGATGCACTCAATACGCCATTTGCAGAATATGCTCCCGCTTATTCCAACAGTGAATTGTATTTTGCCTCATCCCGCACCAACGCCAGAATTTATGAGGCCTCGGGCACGCCTTTTACAGACCTGTATCAAGTCGATACAAAAGGCGCTAATGTTGACATTGCTACATTAAAAACCCTGCCTTCAAATATCAACCTTCAGAATGTAAATACGGGCTGCATCACTTTCACACCCGATGGCAAACTGATGATTTTTGCCCGCGGCAATTCAGGGAAGCGCAAAGGTGGAAGTGACGTTGATCTTTTTCTTTCGCGATTCCGCAACGGGCAGTGGTCAGACCCGGTTCCAATCAATGTCAATCAGCCCAACTCGTGGGAGTCAACACCGGCCTTGAGCCCGGACGGACGAACCCTTTATTTTTCTTCAAACAGAAAAGGAGGCTACGGTGGTCTCGATTTATACTCTGCGCAAATGGACAGTCGCGGACGTTTTGGTAAAGTGAAAAACCTCGGACCCGATATCAACACTGGAGGTGATGAGTTGTTTCCTTACGTGGCCGAGAACAGTAAGCTTTACTTTTCTTCTGACGGTCACCCCGGCTACGGCATGCTGGATCTGTTTGTAGTGAACCGCGCCAACGGAAAAAATGTGATAGAGAACCTGGGGCCTACAATGAATTCTACGGGCGATGATTTTGGTATGTTTTTATTCAAACCGGATCGCGGGTTCTTTACTTCAAATCGCGAAAACGGAAAAGGTGATGATGATATTTACACTTTCGTGAATGACGACCCCAATTTGCGAGTTGTTAACTATTATTTGCAAGGGGTAACTTACGCTTTGCGAAAAGACAGTACACGTGAAATTTTACCAGACACCAAAATTTCCCTGCTTGGTAGCGATGGTGATGTGATGCAAGACTTTACCACCGGAAACGATGGAAAGTTTTTGTTCCGTGTTTACGCTGATGAGGACTACTTTTTGCTTGGGGAGCGCGATGGTTATTTGGTGAAGCGCCAAACGTATACAACCCACGGTAAATCGGTGCCTTTAGAGTCACTGAAGGAATTAGTTACCAACATCACACTCGACACGGTGCTTATCCTCGACCGGAAAGCAAAGAATTTAAGGTTCGTGCTTAACAACATTTACTTTGCTTACGACAAAGCAGATATCAATCCCGAAGCAGCGCATGAACTCGATAAGTTGGTGCAGTTGCTCAACGACAATCCCGAGATAAAAATTGAAATGGGTTCTCACACCGATAGTGTCGCCTCTGATGCTTATAATATTGAGCTTTCGCAGCGCAGAGCCGAAAGCACAGTAAATTATTTGATCCGAAAAGGAATAGAACCTAAGCGCCTCGAAGCAAAAGGATATGGCGAAAGTGTGCCAATTGCAAGAAACACAAATCCCGACGGGACTGATAACCCGATAGGCCGGCAGAAAAACCGACGTACCGAATTTAGAATCTTGGAAATCGGGCCTGCCGTGAAAAAGACAGAAGAGTTTGATGAAGACAAATACTTCAAAGACAAGGATAAGGACAAAGACGATAATTAGTCCTTGATTTTATCATCAATGAGTTAACCTTCAGTTAACGATTTTTTAAAGCTGGAATTTTAGGGGATAACTTTTCTCGCAAGTGAAATCACTTGTATTTTGAAAGGCACTTTGGGCTACCTCAGGCTGTCAGTTGCAAACCCTGAGATGTTTTGCTTTGTCGCAGCGCCTTGCGGATCTGTTTCAAAGCTTCCTTTTTAAAGTTCTTGTAATCCACGTGAGCAGGCTGCTGCAGAATCTCCCTGATGTACAACAGGACATTCTCCATTTGTACCTGATCCATGGTATCCAAGCTTTGAAGGATAGCCAGTTTAGGTGAATTTTTCATTTTTCGTAGTGGTTATACAAATAACGGAAAACAATTAGCTGTGGTTCAAGGGCTAACTGTGCAATTCACACAAAAACAACAGGGAGGTAATGTTTCTTTCATTAGTCAATAATTTGGTGAGAGCAGGGTATAAAAGCATAGATAACAATTGAGTACTCTTACCGTCACATAATAAGCAACTTACAGTTTAAGGGATAAAAAAAGCCCCATTTTGGGGCTTTGAGGCATTTCAGCTCATTTTACTAACTATGCTCCTGAAGTCCTTGAGCATAGTGGAGAATGTTTTTGATGACAGCATCAGAAGGATTCAATTGAATTTCATCCATTTGCTTTTTCATTGCCACCATTTCCTTATACTGGCGTTGCAATTCGCTGTCGCATAGCAGGGCCTTATCAATCTCCTTTGTCTCCTCTTCCGAGGTTTCGAGGTAAAGGCGCCTCATCAGATCGTGTTGGGTAAACGTTTTTATCATAGGCATTAATATTTGTAGACATCTTTTTACGCAAATTGATCAGCGCATAACGCATCCTACCCAGCGCAGTATTGATACTCACCTCCGTATGATCTGCAATCTCCTGAAAACTCATTTGTAAATAATGACGCATAATCAACACTTCTTTTTGCTCTTGGGGCAGGTCCTTTATCAACGAGCGCAACCGGCTTTTGGTATCCTGTTGCAGTTGAATTGTTTCAAAAGAATCTTCGGCAAACTCCATAGAGTCAAAAAGGCGGCTACCATCCTCCAAAGTTACTTGTGGGTGGCGTTTGCGGCTGCGAAAATGGTCAATGGCAAGGTTATGGGCTATTCGGCTAAGCCAAGGCATAAATTTCCCCTCTTCATTGTAACGGCCGCTTTTAATCACATTTACAGCTTTAATAAATGTGTCTTGCAGCAAATCTTCTGCTACGTAGCGGTCTTTTACAATTAAATAAATGGAGGTATAAACCCTTGATTTGTGCCTGTGAAGCAGCATTTCGAAAGCTTCCTCGTTACCGATCTGATAGAGCGAAACCAAATGGCTATCGCTGCACCTGTTGTCAATCATTATGTGTGCGTTTAGGTAACGTAGAAGTATATATCGATCAGGTAGGGGGTTAGTTTTTGATTGTACTGAAATTAAAAGTAGGAATATTTCCTTCAATGCCAAAAAAATTTCAAAAAAATTCTTGCCTACTCTGTCAATCCTTTGCTACTTGAGCCGATTTTTTTACCATATTGAAACGATGGCTGCAGCGAAAAAAAGAGTAATTAAAAGTCTCGAGAACTTATCTGAAAACTTGCGCGACCTGATGCGCGATCAATATCCCAACGGATATGAAGCTAGTATCACCCGCATTACCAATGCCAAGAAGGAGCCGATTTTTGTGTTTCCGTTGGAAACCGATGATTCTGTTTACCTGGTTAAAGTGCCCGCAACTAAAAACAGTGACGGTGGCTATGATGTAGAGTCAAGCAAACCCCAGGAGTTCGACCCTGCTGCTGATCCGGCGGAAGCAGCAGACAGCTTCAGCGGTAATGAAGATTTTGACGGCGGCGATAGCCAGTTTGAAGGAAGCGGTGATGAAGAAGAGGGCCGTAGTGGTGGTAGCAGAGAAGCCAGCTACGATCCTGATTTCGATAATTAAGCCAACTTTTCCATTGCTTAACTTTACTCGGGCTTAAAAGTGCGTTAGAAGCCTCGCCAATTAGCTCAATCCCAAACTTTTCTTGGGATTTTTTGTTTCAGGCACAGTAGCGTATTTTTGCGCAACTTTTTTTCAAAACTCTCAACCCGGATTTTTATGGCAAAATCAGCTAAGAAGAAACAGGCCAAGCCTGCTAAAAAAAGCACTGTTAAGGCAAAGAAGGTAGTCAAAGCAAAAAAGACTGTTAAGGCGAAAAAATCCGCGCCTGCTAAAAAGGCAAAGAAAAAGGTAGTGGCTAAGAAAGTGGCGCCTAAAAAGCAGTTGAAGATTGCTAAAAAGGTAGTTGCCCCCAAGCGTGAAATAAAAGCCGTAGTGCCCACCAAGCCAGCACCATCTCAATTAAACATTTTCCCTATTCTTACCCAGAGACCCATTGCGCATAAGCCGGCAAAATCGGCAATGCCCAACGACAAGACACGCTATAGCGATATGGAACTGAAAGAATTTGAAGTACTCATCAACGGCAAACTCAACAAAGCCCGCGACGAGTTCAAAATCTTGAAAGAAACTCTCAATCGTAATAATGATGAAGGCACAGACTCTACTTCAGGCGGTAACACCAAAGTATTGGAAGACGGAGCTGAAACGGCCGAAAAAGAAAACATGAGTCAACTGGCAGCACGCCAATTGAAGTACATTACAAATTTGGAAAACGCATTAGTCCGGATTAAAAACGGAACTTATGGAATCTGCTCCGTAACCGGAAAGCTGATCTCAAAGGAACGCCTGATTGCCGTACCTCACACTACGCAGTCGATCGAGGCAAAAATGATGAAACAGGATTAATTAGGATTTATTAAATAACCTTTCTTTTGGACTTTTTACAAAACCATATTGAAGCGCTAGTGTTTTGTTCGCCTTCGCCGAGCAAAATAGCAGATTTGAAGGCGTGCCTTTCAGAAATGTTCAATGCCGAAGTACCGGAAGAAGATATTATCGCTGCACTTCAGCGCGTGGAAGAAAAATTTCAATCCGAAGAGTTTTCTTTTCAATTGAATAAGTCCGGTGGAGGGTATCAGTTCCTTACCAAGCCAGCTTACCAAACGAGCATTGGCATTATGCTAAAACAACAATCTAAAAAGAGATTGTCGATTTCAGCAATGGAAACACTTTCCATTATCGCTTACAAACAGCCAATCTCCAAGCCTGAGGTTGAAAATATCCGTGGTGTGAATTGCGATTACGCCATCCAGAAATTGTTAGACAAAGGACTGATCGAAATTCAGGGCAAAGCCGAGACCATTGGAAGGCCAATGCTGTATGGCACAAGCCCTAAGTTCATGGAATACTTTGGAATTAACGACATCAGCG
>Ga0206934_1127_pt1 | contig 20641 bp, 18 predicted proteins | sample Alteio_BWOrgHeat_16_FD_152932 | JGI IMG/M metagenome (GOLD analysis project Ga0206934, IMG submission 152932) | Enriched cells from forest soil in Barre Woods Harvard Forest LTER site, Petersham, Massachusetts, United States -... | ecosystem: Environmental > Terrestrial > Soil > Temperate forest >...
GAACGTCCCCGCGGTTTCATTGACCGGGTCGCAGGCGGGCATTGTCACCGATGACGTCCACACCAAGGCGAAAATCCAGACCATCAAACCCAAGCAGGTCCATGCGTTGCTGGACGCCGGCAACGTGGTCATCGTGGCCGGATTCCAGGGCCAGACGGCGGCCGGCAGCATCACCACGCTCGGTCGGGGCGGCTCGGATTTGACGGCGATTGCCCTGGCGGCGGCGTTGAAGGCGGACCTCTGCCAGATTTACACGGACGTGGACGGCGTTTACACCGCGGACCCGCGCATCGTGCCGGCCGCGCGCAAGCTGGAGGAGATTTCCTACGATGAAATGCTGGAGCTGGCGAGCCTCGGCGCGAAGGTGATGCAATCGCGCTCGGTGGAATTCGCCAAGAAATTCGGCGTCGTGTTTGAAGTGCGTTCGAGCCTGAATGACAACCCGGGAACCCTTGTGAAAGAAGAAACCAAGAACATGGAGGACGTCGTGATTCGCGGCGTGTCGCTCGACAAAAACCAGGCCAAGGTCACCCTCGTGGCCGTGCCCGACCGCCCCGGCGTGGCGGCGCGCATCTTCAAGGCCATCGGCGAGGCCGCCATCAACGTGGACATGATCGTGCAGAACATCAGCCACGGCTCGGGCAAGCCGGCCACGGACCTGTCCTTCACCCTGGACAAGCCGGACCTGCTCAAGACGCGCAAGGTCATCGACGGACTGAAGGCGGAGATTGGATTTCGTGAGGCGATTTTGGACGAAAACATCGGCAAGCTCTCCATCGTCGGCGTGGGCATGCGCAGCCATTCCGGCGTCGCGGCAAAAATGTTTGAGACCCTGGCAAATGAAGGCGTCAATATTGACATGATTTCGACCAGCGAAATCAAAATTTCCGTCGTCATCGAACTCGCGAAGGGCGAGAAGGCCATGAAGGCCGTCCACGCGGCGTTTATTGGGTAATTAAGCTCATCAATCCTAATCATGAGCTTCGATGTCATTCTCATAAAGTTTTCTGCAGGGATGCCTGCAAAATCGAACCGTGAGGCGGTGTTGGCGGTTCTAAATGCCGCGAAATTTCAGGGACCGAATGACCATGATTTTTATGTTGTCGAGTTTGCAGACGGCTATAGTGTTGAGCTTTATTCGAATGGCCTACATGGAGAAGGCGAATTTACAGGCTGCACTTTTTTTATGCGTGGCATGAGTCCGGATTTGGTGAGATTTGTCTTCGACATGGCGAAAGCCGGTGACATGGTGATGCTTCCAACGATGGAAAATTTCGTCCCGATTCTCTCGTCGCCGGGGCAGCAGAATGAACTGCCGAAAGATTTGGCAGAGAATGAGATTCCACCCGTGCTATGTCGTTCACCGGAGGAACTGTGGGCCTTGTTGGTCGACGGTTACGATGGTTGGAAGAAATACCGCGACCAGATGGTGGGTGATAATCGAGAACTGTGATGCCGTGGTGTATAACCCCGCGGCCTTTGATTGCTCGAAGGGAAAGATTGAATTTGACCAAAACCGCGAAATGGCCGATAAGAATGGTGTGAATCGTAATTTGAATCTGAACCTGCTGCTTGAGACGCTGCTGCTGCGCGGCGCGGCGGTCGGGTTTTGATTCGTTCACCAGAGCTTTCCAAACCCCACTGCCAAACCGGCGGTGGGGTTTTTGTTTTTGCCAAATGAAGACGCCGCCGCCATAACTAAAGAAGACCATGCAAAAAGACCCGTCTCAGAAATATCGTCCGTTCCCGCCCGTCCGCCTGCCGGACCGGCAATGGCCCGACCGCGTGCTCACCCAGGCGCCCCGCTGGTGCAGCGTGGATTTGCGCGACGGCAACCAGGCGCTCGCCGTGCCCATGAACGTCAGCCAGAAGCTCGAATTGTTCCATACGCTGGTGAAATGCGGCTTCAAGGAAATCGAAGTGGGCTTTCCCTCGGCCTCCAACACTGAGTTCACCTTCAACCGTCGGCTCATTGAAGAGCGCCGCGCGCCGGACGACGTCTGGCTCCAGGTCCTTGTCCAGGCGCGCGAGGACCTCATTGAGCGCACGTTCGAATCGTTGGTTGGCGCGAAAAAGGCCATCATCCACATGTACAACTCGACGTCTCCTGCCCAACGGCGCGTGGTGTTTGGGATGTCGAAGGAGCAGATTGTGCAGGTCGCGGTGCGCGGCGCGGAATTAATCAAGGAACGTTTGCCGCGGCTCAAGGGCACCGAAGTCATGCTGCAATATTCGCCGGAAAGTTTCAGCGCAACAGAAGTGGAGTTCGCGAAGGAAATTTCCGAGGCGGTCATGAACGTCTGGCAGCCGACGCCGGAGCGCAGGATGATTTTAAACCTGCCGGACACCGTCGAGGTCGCGATGCCGAATGTCTACGCCGACCAGATTGAATGGATTTGCCGGAACATCCGCAACCGCGATTCACTCATCGTCAGCCTGCATACGCACAACGACCGTTACACTGGCGTGGCGGCGACGGAACTTGGCTTGCTCGCCGGCGCAGACCGCGTCGAGGGCACGCTGTTCGGCAATGGCGAACGTACCGGCAACCTGGACATCGTGACCGTGGCGTTGAACTTCTACATGCACGGCATTGATCCGAAGCTCGATTTCACGGACATGAACGCGATTGTCGAGGTTTATGAGCGCTGCACCGGGATGAGCGTGCCGCCGCGGCATCCGTACGCGGGCGAGCTGGTGTTCACCGCGTTCAGCGGCTCGCATCAGGACGCCATCAAGAAGGGGCTTGCCGAGTGGGAACGCGGCGGGCGCGCGCATTGGGACGTGCCGTATCTTACGATTGATCCAAACGACATCAGCCGCCAGTACCGCGAGGTCATCCGCGTCAACAGCCAGTCCGGCAAGGGCGGCGTGGCCTACCTGCTCGAAAGCGAATTTGGCATCATCCTGCCGAAGGAAATGCAGCGCGAGTTCGGGCCGATTGCCAACGAGGAAGTGGACCGGCTCGGGCGCGAAGTGAGCGGCGCGGAACTGAAGGACATGTTCTGGCGCGAATACATTGAGCGCGCGAAGCCGTGGGAACTGCAGGCATTCGAGACCGAGAGCAAGAACGGTCTCGTGCGCTGCCGGGCGAAGTTGTTGCGCGACGGCAAGGCCGTGGAATTCGCCGGCGAAGGCAACGGTCCGCTGGCGGCGCTGGTGCATGGATTCGGCAAGGCGGGCGTGCCCCGTTTTGAAATCACGAACTACAGCGAGCACGCCTTGAGCGCGGGCGAGGAGGCTTCGGCCATCGCCTACATTCAAATCAAGCAGGCCGACGGCCAGACCCGCTGGGGCGCGGGCGTGGATACCAACATCGAACTCGCCTCCGTGCGCGCCGTCCTAAGCGCCCTTAACCGGTCCTGATTCCCTCGCGCGCCTGCGTCCAATATCTTCCAGATGGCGGATGACGAGGGCGGTCCAGCCGGTTTGATGGCTGGCGCCGAGGCCCTTGCCGGTGTCGCCGTGAAAAAATTCGTGGAACAGCACGAGGTCCTTCCAGTTCGGATCGTTGGCAAAACGCGTGTCATCGCCGCAAGTGGGCCGGCGGCCGGATTTGTCCGGCAGAAAGAGCCTGGTCAGGCGCGCGGCAAGTTCGTGGGCAACCTCCTTGAGGTTCAGCATTTTGCCGGAGCCGACCGGACATTCGACCTTGAAATCGTCACCGTAAAAACGATGGTAGCGTTCGAGGGCCTCGATGATGAGGTAATTGATGGGGAACCAGATGGGGCCGCGCCAGTTGGAATTGCCGCCGAAAACTCCGGTGGTGGATTCGCCGGGCTCATAATCCACGCGCCGTTCCGTGCCGCCGACATTGAAAATGAACGGATGGTCGCGATGAAATTTTGAAACCGAGCGGATGCCGAACGGCGAGAGAAACTCGTTTTCATCGAGCAGATAGCGGAGCAGGCGGGTCAAGCGCTCCTTCGTGGGAATGGCGAGCAGGTAATGGCGTCGTTGATCCACCGAGCCGCCTTCGCAATGGCTGATGTGCTGGCCCAGGTCCTTCCGATGTTGCTTGAACCATTGGAAACGTTTGTAGAAACCGGGCAGGCCCTTGAGGTTGTCCTCCGAAAGAATCTCCACGGCGATCAACGGCAACAATCCGACGATAGACCGCGACTTCAGCGGGATGATTTGATGGTCGATCTTGATCTGGTCGTAATAAAAACCGTCGGTCTCGTCCCACAATCCCGTGCCGCCGAGCGTGTTCATGGCATCGGCAATCTGCACGAAATGTTCGAGGAACTTGGACGCCATGTCCTCGTACGCGGGGCGAAGCTTCCCGCCATCCCGGGCCAGTTCCAGCGCCATCGCCAGCATGGTCGAGCAATAAAACGCCATCCACGAGGTGCCGTCGGACTGGCGCAACTTCCCGCCTCTGGGCAGCACCTCCGAGCGGTCGAACACGCCGATGTTGTCCAGGCCGAGAAAACCGCCGCTGAAGAGGTTTTTGCCGTCGGGGTCCTTGCGGTTCACCCACCAGGTGAAGTTGAGCAGCAGCTTTTGAAAAACGCTCTCGAGGAAATCGCGGTCGCGATGGTCCTTATGGTCGGCGATCTTATATACGCGCCAGGCGGCCCAGGCGTGGACGGGCGGATTGACATCGCCGAAGGCGAATTCGTAGGCGGGAATCTGGCCGTTGGGATGCATGTACCATTCGCGAAGAAAGAGGCTGAGCTGTTCCTTGGCGAACTGGCCGTCAATCTTGGCGTAGGGAATCATGTGAAACGCCAGGTCCCACGCGGCGAACCACGGATATTCCCAGTTGTCCGGCATGGAAATCACGTCGCGGCTGTAGAGCTGGGTCCAATGCGCGTTGCGGCCCTTCAGGCGGCTTTTGGGCGGGACCGGCTGCCCGGCATCGCCCTTCAGCCAGTCCGCGACAATGTAATGATAAAATTGTTTGTTCCAAAGCAGGCCGGCGTATCCCTGGCGGACGATGCTGCGCTCCGTGTCGGTCAATTTGGCGGCGCCGTTGGTGGAATAAAATTCGTCGGCATCGTGTTTCCGCTGCGCGACAATCTTGTCAAACCCCGCAGCGTCCCGCGGCACGTGTATGGCCTCGGCCGAATAGAGACGCAACCGGATGGTTTGGGATTCGCCCGGCTTGAGTTCCAGAATGTAATGCGGCGCGGCCTTGGTGCCGAAATTTGCCGGGTTCACGGCGTCCTGGCGGCCGTGAACGACATGCTCATGGAAAGCGTCCTTCACGAAGGCGCCGGCGTTTCCCACATTAAACAGGCGCGCATAATTGGTTTCGTTCTCCGTGAACAGCACCGGCGGCATGCATCCGGCCGGGTCCGGGGCAATCTCGAAGAGCCAGCGCTTCAGCGATTCGTGTTCGAGCAGCAGACGGTTGTCCTTTTCCACCGAGATGCGCGGTCTCAAATTGGAGCCCTCATGCGCGGAGGGCCAGGACCAGGTGTTGCGAAACCAGACCGTCGGGAGCAGATGCAGCGTGGCGGTGTCGGGACCGCGATTGGCCACGGTGACGCGGATCAAAATGTCGTCGGGCAGGTTTTTGGCGTATTCGACGAAGACATCGAAGTAACGGTTGCCCTCGAAAATGCCGGTGTCGGCCAGCTCGAACTCAGAGTCGAGCCGGGAGCGGCGGTGGTTTTCCTCCACGAGCCGCGCATAGGGGTATTCAGCCTGGGGATATTTGTAGAGCCCCTTGAGATAGGAATGTGTGGGCGTGGAATCGAGATAAAAATATTCCTCCTTCACGTCCTCGCCATGATTGCCCTCTGCGTTGGTCAGGCCGAACAGCCGCTCCTTGAGAATGGGATCGCGGCCGTTCCACAGCGCGAGCGCGAAGCAGAGGCGGCATTCGCGGTCGGTGATGCCGAGCAAACCGTCCTCGCCCCAGCGATAGGCCCGGCTGCGGGCGTGGTCGTGTGGAAAGTAACTCCAGCAGTCGCCCGAGTCGGAATAATCCTCGCGCACCGTGCCCCACTGGCGCTCGGCGAGGTACGGGCCCCAGCGTTTCCAGTTTTTTTGGCGGGAGGCGTCCTCGTAAAGGCGCTGGGCCTCCGCGCCGTTGGGGGGCGCGCCGAACTTGTCTGTGGTGGCATCGGTCGTCATTCCACTGGTCAATGAGTGTTAACAATAGCGTGAAAATCCGTGAATGCCAGAGTCAATCGTCAAAGAAATGGATTTGAATCCGCCGACGTTTCTGTATCGTCTCTGCCAAATCAGGCCTTTTTGCAATCAAACAATGGAAGATTCCTCGGCAAACGATGATCGTAAGCACAGGAGCGAAGCAGGGGTTGGCTAATGACTAACAGGTCCCCGTTAGTGCGCTCGCATACGTTTGAGCGGGTTGTGTTGGTTGTCCTTGCCGTTTTGCTCGTGGTTGGCGTGATAGGCATCGCGCTTGCTTTGGCGCATCACAAGAAACTCCAAGCCGCGCGATGGATCACATTGCCGGATGGCAGCCGGGCGGAGCTGGTAGGCGCGGCACTTGACGGTGCTCCGTTCAATTCGGAGAAGCCCTGGGAGCGCTTTGCGCGTCGCCATTTACCGGCGCCTTGGACAACTTGGATACCCCCGGCCGTTACGAACGGCGGATATGGAGGTCTGGATTCAAATTCTTTAGCCGTCTTTTTGCTCGTCAAGCCTCCTTCTGCCACCGGCCCCGTCACTTATAGCTGGCTTGATGTCGACCCCAAAGACGAAACTGGTTTCTGCTACCGCGGAGGTGGAGCGGGGGGCAGTTATTCCGGGCCGGCAGGGTACACCGTTCGGGAATTAATATTTAGAAGCTATCCGCGCCGGCAGAAGGAATTCTTGCTTCGCTTTGCAGACTCCAAGGGGGCCGAGATCGCCACGTTGCGCGTGCCCAACCCGGATTTGGGACCTTTTCCGCAGTGGCAGCCGCTGCCGCTCCCACAAACCCAAACCAACGGGCCGGTCATTCTTACACTTGATGGGCTGGGGGAGAGCTTGATGGGCATTTCCGGCGCGCGACCAGATTACGGGGGATCGAATTATTATCACGAGGTCATATCTCACACCCATGTAACCACAACCGAACCAGGTTGGGCTGATGCCCAGGCCGCCGATATTTTCTTTTCTGATGCCACTGGCAATCAGGGACAGAACATGTCCCGCCGCGAACCCGCGTGGAAGGCCCGCATTTTGGTTTATCGCAATGGCCCTGGACCTTTTGGTGCGGATCAGAAGCTCATCCTGACCGATCTTGCCATCCCCGCCCCGGGCACGTATTTGGCGTTGAATCAAAGCACGAATCTCGCTGGAGTCGGCCTCAACGTTCGGTTTCTCTCCGGAGCGGGAAAGTTTACCCTCGGCAATAACGGTTCGGTCACGGCAAAACCACCGCCGGCAGGCGCAAAAGGCAATTACGCTTCCAGCGGCGGCGATGGCTCCAGCGTCTGGTGGGAATTGGGAAAGCCGTTCCTGCTGATTGAAACAACCAATGGCCAACCAAATGATCGGCTTGAGGTTTTTCTGCAATACGATACAGGAAGCCATCCCGGAACTTCCGAGAGAGTTTATTACGGTCGCGCCGGCGGCAACATGTATCAAAACACTTTCATGCATGAAATCCTCTTTTACCCACCGCTGGACGCAAAAAACGTCTCCATGACCGTAATAATCAATCGTCCGCTTGCGTTCGAATTCATGATTAATCCCGCGGACATCCAGGTCGCCAATCCGCCCGCCACCCATTAGCTCCACTTTCATCGTTGCCGCAGGCCCGGCCTGCCGTTAGCATCGCGGCGATCTATGCCAGCACCGACACCGACCACCATTTCCGTGCGCGCGGACGGGCGTCTGCCAAACCAAATCCGGCCCCTCCACTTCGTGAACAACATCGCGCCGTACGCGACCGGCTCGACGCTGATTGAATGGGGCAACACGCGCGTGATTTGCGGGGTGACGGTCGAGGAATCGGTGCCGCGCTGGATGAAGGAGCAGGAGGTCGCCGGCGGCTGGATTACGGCAGAATATTCCATGCTGCCATACTCCACGCTGCAAAGGAAGGCGCGGGACATCACCAAGGGCAAGATTGACGGGCGCTCGCAGGAAATTCAGCGGCTCATCGGCCGGGCCATGCGTTCTGCGATTGATCTCGAAAAACTGGGGTCACGCACCATCTGCGTTGATTGCGACGTGTTGCAGGCGGACGGCGGTACGCGGACGGCGGCAATCACCGGCGCGTATGTGGCGTTGTCGCTGGCGGTGAAAAAATTGCTGGCGGAAGGGCGGCTCTCGGAAAGTCCGTTGCTCGATGCAGTCGCGGCGGTGAGTGTGGGGATGGTGAATCATCAGCCGCTGCTGGACCTTTGCTATCTCGAAGACAACGCGGCGACGGTGGACATGAACGTGGTGATGACATCGGCGGGAGAATTCATCGAATTGCAGGGGACGGGCGAGGAAGCGACCTTCAGCGAGGGCGAATTGACCGCGCTGCTGACCCTTGGCAAGACGGGCATCCGTGAATTGCTGGCGGCCCAGATGGCGGCGCTGGCTTGAGCGTTCGGACGGGCACAATCACAAGTGGAGGGCGCTCGACTGTCCTTGGTGTAAGATGAGACGCAAACCATTATGGCAGTTGTCAGTCGAGACGTCGCCGGAAGCAGAGGAGGCGGTGGTGGAATTACTCGGGAGCGTATTTAACTGTCCCGCAGCAGTTTACACGAATGAGGAAACCAAGGCCACGATAGCGTCAGTGTATTGCGACGGGCGCGCAGAATTCACCAACCAGAAGCGGGCCGCGCTGGCGGAGGGATTGAAGCGGATTCGGACGGGCGGATTGAAATTGGGTACGGGAAAAATTTCGACCGGTCGCGTGGCACGGGAGGATTGGGCGGAATCGTGGAAACGGCATTTCAAGGCGATTGAAATCGGCCCACGGCTGCTGGTGAAACCGGGCTGGGTCCGCCGACGCCCACGCAAGGGCCAGGCGGTGGTGGTGCTGGATCCGGGCTTGAGCTTCGGCACCGGCAATCACCCAACGACCGCGTTCTGCCTTCACGCACTGGCGAAGTTCCGCAAGCCGGGTCAACGGCAGGCTTTCCTGGACATCGGCACGGGCTCGGGAATTTTGGCCATCGCGGCAGCGAAGCTGGGATATGCGCCCGTGCGGGCGATGGATTTCGACGCCGAAGCGGTGCGGGTGGCGCGGGAAAACGCGCGGCGAAACCGGGTGCGTTTCGATATCACGCGCCAGGACATCACCAAACTGCCGCGGATCAGCCGTGTGAAATATGATTTTATCTGCGCGAATCTGATTTCGAATTTGCTGGTGGCGGAGATGAAACGCATCACCGGCCGGTTGCGGAAGGGCGGGGCGCTGGCGCTGGCGGGGATTTTGAAGGAGGAGTTTTCACAGATTGAACAGGCCTGCAAGCGGGCGGGGCTGCGGCTGGCGCAGGCAAGGACGGAGGGCGAATGGCGTTCGGGAGTTTTTATGTTTGGAGCGAATACGGATGCTGACGCCGAATGAGCTGGCGAATTTTTTTGAACTCTTTTTTTCCGTTTGCATCTAAGAGAACAAGTGCTAGGTTATTATTCCAGCCACCAAATGGTACACCGGCGGATGTTGGGAGAAGCCGGGTTGGCACAAGATACGCTCTTGGAGTCCTTGAGAAAGGCATGTCAACTATGACGAAAACATTGGACGTGATCACCGAGGCAATCAGAAGTTCCAAACATCCCTTCAACAAAAACGATAATCGCCCCAAAAAGGCCCATAAACACAGGTACGAACGCCGTAAAATCAAGGAGTACCTGCAGCTGGGCGACTGGCTGACCGAAGAAGCCATTTAGAAAACCCCCGGCACCGCGTTCTTTAAAACCCGCCCAACCAATGTTTCGTTTTGGGCAGGCTGCTCAAAATCTCACTTCTGCTTCAAGCAAGTTTCGTTACAGGTAATTTCTCACTTTCGAGCGCTTTGCAAAAAAATCGTCCGGGCAATGGCATTTGCGTCTCGCATTGACCGGCTCGCGCCGGTTCGGACAGGACGAGTGCCGCTCATGACCACGGTCCTGGCCGCGACATGCGGCCGGGCCTACTTCATCAGCAGCATCTGGCGGGCGCGCTTGATGGCGCGGTTGAGTGCGCGCTGGTAATGAGCCGGCAGGCCCGTGTATTTGCGGGGCAAAATGCGGCCCTGGTCGGTGACGAACTGCTTGAGGAGGTTCGTGTTTTTGAAATCGAGGGCGTCCACGGTGAAATCAATTTTGGGCTTGGGCCGGGGCGTGCGGATTTCGCCGGAGGCGGTGCGGCCGCGGGTGCCGCGCTTTTCGCGGTCGGTGTTGGTTTTGCGTGGCATAAAGGTTACTTGATTTCGCGGTGCAACGTGCGGCGGCGCAGGGCGGGATTGTATTTCTTGAGCTCGATTTTCTCGGGCTTCAATTTCTTGTTGCGGCTGGTGAGATAACGCGACGGGGACTTGCCTTCCTTGCGCGCCTCGGTGCATTCGATGGTGACGGTTTCGCGGGCCATAAATTAAATTATTCCTTCTCCTTCGCGGGCTTTTCCTCGGCTTCCTCTTCCTCCTCGACTTCGTTGACGCCGACGGTGTCCACGGAACCGAGCGCGCCGAGCCGGCGCTGGCGCAACGCGCCTTCGCGCTCCAATTGCGCCTGGGCCTGCACGGTGAAACGGGTCCAGGGGATGGCTTCGAGCCGGGCCTTGGGAATGGGCTTGCCGGTCAATTCGCAGACGCCGTAGGTGTTTTTCTCGATGCGCTTGAGCGCTTCCTCGATTTCGTAAATGGCGTCCTGGTCCGAGGACAGCAGGCTGAGGGCGAAATCGCGGTCAAAATTGTCCGTGCCGGAATCGGCCATGTGGAGGGAGTAGCCGGCCATTTCCTGGGCGGATTCCTTGGCGAGGCCGCTCATCTGCTTGAGCAACTGGTCGTGCAACTCCAGCAGATGCTGGTGGAACTTGGCCCACTCGGGCTTGACGCGATACTCGCCGCTCCGGCTGCGGTGGTTCGTCGAATGACGGCCGAGGATCGCGGCGGACGTGGCGGAACGCGGCTTTCCGTCGCCGGGTTCCTTTTTCTCAATTTTTTTCTTTGTTGTCACAAAATGCAATAAGCCGTTTGGTGCCTTGCCCCCTCAATACGGAAACTTAATCCGTTTGAGAGCGGGTGAATGTAACAAACGAAGGCGAATTTACCACTAAAATGTTTAAGTTTTTTTGGGGCCCCCTGCCTGCCTGCACCGGCCGTCCAAGGCGTATACAAAGAACGTGCTGCCGCGGACTTGCGGAAGCGGCCTCCATTTCCAACGCCCAAGACAGTCGCACCATTAACGCCAAAAATCAAGGCAAAGTTCATGGTTCTTGGTTCTGCCCCCACTACGCTGGCATAGCGCAAAGACGACCGGTCGCCAAGCCGGCCTCGTCCCGCCGCCTATTTCAATGCGAATCGGATGTAAAGCATCAGCCCAAAAAGTATCGAAAAGACAAACGCGAGCCAGCCGAAAGCCAATATCGCCGACCAGCACCAGTACCGCTTTGGTTTAAGTTTGTGATCCATGCCTCGGAGCCCCTCCTATTCTTGCAATCGCAAATCGGAAATCGGAAATCCAAAATGTCTCACCCCTTCTCGATGCAGGCGTAGGCGTTATGATTGTGTATGCTCTCGAAATTCTCCGCTTCCGCCTTGTACCACGTGACATCGGGATGGGCGTTGAGCTTCAGCGCGACGTTCCGCACCAGGTCCTCCACGAAAACCGGGTTTTCGTAGGCCCGCTCGGTCACGGCCTTCTCGTCCTGCCGCTTGAGCAGCGAATACAACTCCGAACTGGCGGAACTCTCCACGAGCGCTATCAGATCCTCAATCCAGATGGCCCGCCTGGACCGGACCTGGACGGTAACGTTTCCGCGCTGATTGTGCGCGCCGTATTCGCTGATCGCCTTGGAACAGGGGCACAGCGTCGTCACGCCCACGGTGACCGTGAGGACGAAATCTATTTCGCGGCCGGTGGCCGTGGCGTCGAAGCGCGCGGTGTAATCCATCATGCCCTCCATGCCGCTGACCGGCGCCTTCTTGCTGAGGAAGAACGGAAACTCCATTTCCAGGTGCGCCGTCGCCGCGTGCAGCTTCTTTTGCATCGAATGCAGGATGTCCGTGATGTTTTCCACATGCACGACGTTGCCGTGCGCGTTAAGGACCTCAATGAACCGGCTCATGTGGGTGCCCTTGAACTCCTTCGGCAGGTCCACATACATGCCGATGGTGGCGATGGTGTTTTGCAGGACGCGCGCCTTGTCGCGGATCTGGATGGGGAAACGCAGGCTGCGGACGCCGACCTTGTCAATCCGCAGCTCGCGATGGTCGCGCTCGTTTTGCTTGTCCTGCATCTTGGGCGCGAGCAGGCCCTTCGAACCGTTGCCGCGTTCCGTATGTTTCATCAACGTCATCTTTGGCACCTCTCAAGTTAGCAGGCGTGGCCGCTTTTGCAAATAATCCTTTCCTCGTCCTCGGAGCCTGTAGCCGCCGACCGTAGTCGGCGCTGATCAAACCCCATTTCGCGTGTTTCGCGGTGAGGGGCTTCTCTCGCTCGCATCCGGAGGTAGGGTCATCGCGCTGCGATGACCGCTTCAGCCCGTAGTCGCCGACGTTAGTCGGCGCTGATCCTATTCTTCATCGGGGACAACCCACGCAGCGGTATTGCGCCCGAGTATTGGTGTGGACCAGCATTGCTGGGAGGCGCCCACCTCTCCCGGGGGAGAGGAAGGGTGAGGGCGAGTCTTATTTCGGCTATCAACCATCAACTCCCAACCATCAACTTTTTCCCACGGTCCCACTACGCGGCAATATCCGGCAATACCCGGCAATACGCGGACGATGACCCGTTTCCTTGCCGCGTATTGCCGCCTAAGCGTCCGCGTATTGCCGCGTATCCAATATTCTTGCCGCGTAAAATCACTCCGTTGCCAGTCCGGAAGGACCCCCTTCCCCAAGGTAGGGTCATCGCGCTGCGATGACCGCTTCAGCCCGTAGCCGCCGACGATAGTCGGCGCTGATCCTATTCTGCATTGAGGATAACCCACGCAACGGTATTGCGCCCGGGAATCAAGGCCAACCAACCTTGGCCGAGAAGCGCCCGCCTCTCCCGGGGGAGAGGCGGGGGTGAGGGCGAGCGTCTCTTTTTCTCCCCGTTTTGTGTGCGGAGAAAAAATTTTATCCGGTCCCAGGCGGTCCCAGGCGGACCGTAAGCGGTCCACCACCCTCCCGCGCGAAGCGCGGCGAGATGGAGCCCCGTCGGGGCGAAATATGGTAGCCCGGGGCAACGCCCCGGGTTCGCCCGCAATCAAACATATTTTCCCCCCTCTCGCCTTGTCCGCCATAGCCTTGGCGAAGGCGGATGGCGGGAGGGGGCAAGGGGGAGGGATCCGCAGCGCGAATTTCCCAACCCCGTTACGCGATTTTATACGACTTTATCCGATTTTACCCGCTCCGACGCCCAATTTCGGATCGCGTAAAATCGCCTAAGCGCCCGCGTGATCCCGCCCGACGCCTGATGCCCGTCCGGAAGGACCGCCTCGTGCTTTCCGATTCAATTGTCAAAGAACCTTCCCTCCCGGTGCCAGTCCGGAAGGACTTTGCGCAAAAAACGCAAAAATCCCAAATTCCATGGGTCTCGTCCTCCTCTTTCCTGCCCTGCCCTCAACTCACCCTCTCTCAACTCTCAACCGTCGAAAAAGACTTTACCCCAAATCTGCGTTTTGTCAAATCCCCACAAAAACTTTTCTTCGCCGGCAAAAGTTAGAACTGACCTGTACGGTCACTGCAATTATAAGTGGATACCATCAATGGAATGCGTGACAATATACGCGGATCAAACAGGGCAAGAAACAAGCCCCGCAGACATTAATGAGCCGAACATCTCAGAATGGCACCCCGGCGGAGAAGCGACTTGAACCGCGCGGATGGGTCCTGTACGACGACTCCTGCGGATTCTGTCGGCGCTGGATTCCATTCTGGCGGCACACGCTAAATAAACGGGGCTTTGAAATCGCCCCACTCCAGAGCATTTGGGTAAGGGAAAAGTTGCGGCTCTCTCAGGCTGAAGTTCTGACAGATTTACGCTTACTCCTCGGAAGTGGACAACAAGTTCTTGGTGGTGATGTCTATCGTTACCTGACCAAACGCATCTGGTGGGCATATCCAGTTTATCTATTTTCAACCGCACCATTATTTCGGAGACTGTTTGATTGGGGATACCGCGCTTTCGCAAGGAATCGTTTCCGTTTCTCACGGGCGTGCGGTATGCAGGACCGTCCTATTGTTTAATGCGCAGGTTTCTCACAGCCGAATGGCGGTATCTGCTGATGCTCAACTACACCGTTGAGCCGGATTTGCTTCGCCCCCATGTCCCGGGTGGCGTTGAACTGGATGCATGGGACGGCAAAACTTACCTGAGCATGGTCGGCTTCCTTTTTCTGCGGACGAGGGTATTGGGTCTGTGGGTGCCGTTGCACACTAATTTCGAGGAGGTCAACCTGCGCTTTTATGTGCGGAGACGCACCCCGGAGGGATGGCGTCGAGGAGTTGTGTTTATCAAAGAGATCGTGCCGCGACGATTAATAGCGACCGTGGCGCGCGTCTGCTATAATGAACCTTACGCGGCCATGCCCATGCGCCATTGTATTGAGGTCGAGAACGACAGGTTGCAAAACGGTGGCTCGGTGGAGTACGCATGGCGTTTTCAAGATCGCTGGAACTCGCTCCGGGCCACGACAATCGGCGCTCCGCTGTCACCAAAGGAAGGTTCAGAAGAGGAGTTCATTACCGAGCATTACTGGGGTTACACGACCCAACCGAATGGCGGTTGCAAGGAATACCATGTGGAGCATGCGCGTTGGAATGTATGGCGGGTGCGGGAAGCGGCGTTGCATTGTGAAATAGCTTCTTTGTATGGAGCAAAATTTACGAAGCCTCTTGGTGCTTCGCCCCAATCGGCATTTGTTGCCGAAGGCTCACCCATCGTTGTTAGCCCAGGAACAGCTATCTAACTCGCTTTCGCTCAAATGTCAGTTCCGAGTGAAGCCTGCCACCCGCACCTTCCCCGGCTTCACTCCATCAACTTGCGGGTGAAATAAGTCATCTCCAGCGCGGTGGTTCGCGCCTTCTCCTTCAGATTCGCGCCCGAACCGTGTCCGCCCTCGATCACTTCGTAAAAATAATACGGAATCCCGTATTCAGCGAGACGCGCCGCAAATTTGCGCGCGTGTTGCGGCCCCACGCGATCATCCTTCGTCGTCGTCCACACCAGCGGTTGGGGATATTTCACGCCGCGCCGCAAATTTGCATACGGCGAAATGGAAATCAGGAAAGCCCGCTCCTCCGCATTGGTCATGCTGCCAAATTCACCCGTCCATGAAGGCCCGGCGGCAATCTGCTCAAAACGCTCCATGTCCAGCAACGGAACCTGGATGTCCACCGCGCGCCACAATTCCGGATGCTGCGTAAATTCGACGCCCATCAGCAGACCGCCGTTAGACCCTCCCTCGATGCCCAGCCGCCGCGGCCGGGTAATCTTGCGCTTGATCAAATCCCGCGCGACCGCCGCGAAATCGTCATAAATAATCTGCCGATGCGTTTTCAGTCCCGCCTCATGCCACGCCGGCCCGAACTCGCCGCCGCCGCGGATGTTGGCCTCCACAAAAACCCCGCCGCGCTCCAGCCAGAGCTTGCCCATGGTCCCCGAATAGCCGGGCGTCAGCGAAATCTGAAAGCCCCCGTAGGCATAAAGGATGGTCGGATTGTTGCCGTCGAGCTTCATGTTGATCGGATGAACGATGAAATACGGAATCTTCGTGCCGTCGCTCGACGTGGCTTCGAACTGCTCGACGGTGTCCCGCGAGGCGTCGAACCGTGGCGGCAGCGTTTTGATTTCCTTGAGCGATTGCGTGCCGGCATTCAACTGCCACAGGCTCGGCGGTTGAAGATAGCCCGAAACATTCAGAAAAACATTGTTGTCGTGGAGGTCGGTATCGGCGATTCCGATGGTGACCTCGTCCGGAAAGTTGAGCCTGCTTTGCCGCCACGTGTTTTCGCCCTCAAGATGATAAATGAAGGCGCGACCGCGCACGTTGTCAAAGGCGGTCACCATCAGCGCGTCCCGCGTGGCGGCGGCGGAATCAAGGCTCTCCCGTGGTCCCGGCGCATAAATGACCATCGGCTTCAGACGCCCGGGATTTTTCTCCGCCTCGGCCAGGTCCAATGCCAGCAAAGTTCCCCGGTGAAAGGTGACGTCCGCAGGAGTCCAATCTTCCGCGATGCTCACAATCAGCTTCCCGTTGACGAGCGCCTGAATTTCAGATTTGTGCGGCAACGCCAGGTTCTCGAAATTGCCCCCGGTCAGCAGGTAGTAATCGGCTTCAAAGGTGTTCAGCGGCCGGACGACGATGATCGCATGGTTGCCCGCCCCATCCCATAAGGCAGCCGGCGTGACGCCATATCCGCCGTCGTTGGCATCACCGCGAAATACCACCGGCGCATTCGTGATGTCCTGCCCGCGCGCCAGCCGCCTGATGATATACGGATATCCAGACGCGGTCAGTTCGTTGGAGTCCACCGCGCGGGCCACCAGCAACGTGTTTTCATCCTCCCAGGCAATCCGCTGTTTGGCCCGCGACAAATTGAAGCCGTCCGCAACGAAGCCGGACTTCAAATCAAATTCGCGCATCGTCACCGCATCTTCGCCGCCGTCCGACAAACTGACCATGCAGCGGCGTTCCGCCGGTTCATCGCTGTCGGCGCCCTTCCAAAACCAGTTGGCGTGCTCCTTCTCGGACAATTCGTCAAGGTCCAGGACGGTCGTCCATTCCGGCGTCGTGGTTTGATAGCTATCCATCGTGGTGCGACGCCAGATTCCCCGCACATGCTCCGCGTCCTGCCAAAAATTATAAATAGCTCCCCCGAGCATCGACGGCGCCGGGATTCGGTCCTTGGCCTCGGCGATGGCCAGCGCGTTGGAATAAAATCCCGCATAGTGCGCATCCTGGGTCAGAACGGCCAAAGTCTTGTCGTTCTCCGCGTGCACCCACGCCATGGCGCGCGGGCTGTCCACCTGTTCCAGCCACAGATAGGGATCATTGGTCGATTGCGCGAATCCTTGAACCGCGGAGCACAGTGCCAACAATGCGCCGCAAACGCTCATGTGTAATTTTGCCATATTTATTGAAATGACACCGACGGTCCACGATTCGTATAACCTCCCTGACGCTTGCAAATTAAGCGTGAATTGGAAATAAAAATTCCGACCACCGGTCAGCGGCTGACCGGCGGAGTCCTTTCGGGCCCGGCCGTGTTCAATCACTTCAATTACTTGGACGCGGCGGTCTGCGTGGGCGGCGGGGCAGGGGGCGCGCCGTCGGCCATTGCGGCGCTCAGGTCCTTTAGCTGCGCCATCAGGTCGTCCCCGACTTTCCTGAGAGGGATCGCGTCCTGGTTGGCCTTTTGTCCGTCGGTCTGGACGGAAGAAATGCCGCCGGTGGTGAGGTCCGTGCCGAGCGCGGTTTGGATGTCCTGCAAGTCCGACATGACCGGGCGGTAGGAATCTCCCAGCGCCGTGCTGCTCAGCGTGATTTTGGTAAACCGGTTCTGCATTTCCTCTTTGCGCGCCAGGCTGCGGCTTTTGATGTGCTCGTTCTTGATCAGGGCGGCCTGTTCGTCCCAGTTCTTGAAGTATTCCGTGCCCTTGGCGCGCATGACCTTGATCTTCGCGGCCACATTCTCGGCGGCGGTTTGCAGGTCCGCGACGGTGCCTGTGAACGTTGCGTACTGGGCGGGCATGTTGGTGGGGTTGTTGAGGAGGGCGTTGAGCGCGGCGAGCGCGACATCCAGCCGGCCCCGGGCTTTTTCGACCTGGTCGGAGGTTGCCTGGATATCCTTGGAGGTGGCGACGCCGGTTTGATAATTAGTGGTCTTGCAGCCGACCCCGGAGAGGAGCAGCACGGTGAACATGAAGCCAGCGCCAAGGACGCGGGTTCCGCTTATTTTTATGGTTTGAGTCGCGCTCATATAAATCAGATTAACATGCTCTACAACAAAATGTTACAAACAAATCAACGGTTTCCAATCCGTTGTCACGAACAAGCAATATGTGGCAATTTTTATGCCAATTATTGGCGGTTCCATCATGGCGGCAGGACCAATTTTGGTATATGCTATGCTGACAATGAGGCATCCTGTGACGGCCTTGCTCCCTCCCATCCATCGCATCCTGGCCCGCCCGACGTTTCGACCCGATTTCAGGCTCATCTGCCTAATGACGATGCAGCGGGTCTTTCTGCTCATTTCCCTTTGCGCATCCAGCATGGCCTTTGGCCAGGCGAATCTGCCCCTTTACCTCAACAACCTGGAAAACGCCTTCCAAAACTGGAGTTGGATTCCAAATAATTTCGCCGACACCAACTACGTGCTTCCGGGCTTTTCCAATTCGATCAGCGCCACGGCAAATGGTGATTGGCAGGCCATTTCGCTCGGATGCAACGTCGTCAATGCCTATCAGGGCATGGACCTCAGCCCATACCAAAATTTGGTTTTTTGGGCGAATGGCGGCCCGACGGGCGGCCAGAAGCTGCAAGTCTATCCCGGGAATTTCAACGGTAATGGTGTCGGCGGCACTTACAGTTTGCCGGCGTTGACGGCCAATACCTGGACGCAATTCACCGTCCCCGTTTCCACCATCTGCCCTCCCGGCACGACGAATATCAATCGCTTCACTTTTCAATTGACGCCCTATGGCACGACCAATACTTGGTACCTGGCCGACATTTATTTCACCGCCAAGCCCGCCCCGGCCCTGGTGAATTTGTCCGTTGATGCCTCCCAAACCATCCGCACCGCCGATCCGCGCTGGTTCGGCGTCAACACCGCCATCTACGACGGCAATCTCGACACTTCCTTCACCTCCAACGCCCTCGCCCAGGCCGGTCTCCTTTCGCTGCGTTTCCCCGGCGGGTCGCTTTCGGACGAATATCACTGGGCCACCGGCACGACGCTCACCAACACCTGGGCGTGGGGAACATCGTTCGCCAATTTCATGCATCTCTTCACCAACCAGCCCGGGGAGAACGCCTTTATCACCGTCAATTACGGCACCGGCACCAGCAACGAGGCCGCCGCCTGGGTGCTCAATGCCAACGCGACCAATCATCTCGGCATCAAATACTGGGAGGTGGGCAACGAATGTTATGGCACCTGGGAAACGGACTCGAACACCCCGGCATGGAGCGCCCATACCTACGCCACCCGCTTCGCCGGATATTACGCGCTCATGAAAGCCGCGGATCCGTCCATCAAAATCGGCGCGGTGGCCACCGCCGGCGAGGACAGTTCCGCCAATTACACCACCTACGCCGCCACCAACCCCGTCACCGGGCAGGTTCATTATGGCTGGACGCCAGTCATGCTCAGCACGCTGAAAGGTCTCGGCGTCACTCCGGACTTTCTCATTTATCATTATTACCCCGAATACTCGCCCTAGGGAGACAGCGACCAGTTGGTGCTCCAGGTTTCCTCCCAGCTCGCCGGGGACGCCGCCAGTCTCCGCTACATGCTCACCAATTATTTGGGCGCCAGTTCGACGAACACGGAGTTGTGCATCACGGAAAACAACGGCGAAACCGACGGACGCCAGAGCACCAGCCTGGTCAACGCCTTGTATGTGGCCGATGCCTTCGGCGTGGTCATGAAAACCGAATTCAACGCCTACACTTTTTGGGACCTCCGCAATGGCCAGGACACCTCCGGCAATTACGACTCCACCATTTACGGCTGGCGCACCGTCGGCGACAACGGCTGCATGTACAATCAATCTTCATGTTACCCGAGTTATTACGGTCTGAGCATGATGCAATATCTTGCGCGGCCGGGCTCCACCACCCTCAACGCCAGCAGCAGTTACAAGCTGTTGACGCCCTACGCCGCCCGCGCCGCCGATGGCTCGCTCCGCGTCCTCGTCATCAACAAGGACACCAATGCCGTTTTCACGGGCCGGATCAAACTGGCCAACTTTGTGCCCTCTCCGTCGGCCACCGTTTACTTCTATGGCCAGCCGCAGGACAACGCCGCGAAAAACAATCTCCCCCTCTCCCTTCAGCAAATCGCCGTCTCGAGCTATTCCACGGCATCAACGCAATTCACCTACGCCTTTCCCGCGCTTTCGCTGACGGTATTTAACTTTGCCCCGGCCGCGCCATCGTTGAGCATGCGGCCGGCCGCTCCCGGCCAGTTCGCCTTTCAACTGAATGGACAATCCGCAACCCCGTATGTCCTCCAAAGTTCCCCGGACCTCGTCCATTGGACCCCGGTTTCAACCAACCGCCTCGTTGGTCCGACCTTGACCGTTACGAACACCGTTTCGTTCGCCAATGCCGCACAGTTCTGGCGCGCTGTCTGGCAGCCGTAAGAGCCGGTTTCACGCGGGTTGATTTCGCCCGCTCAAAAGCTTCGGAATCAGTGTTGGCTTTGTTTCAGGATCTCGCACGCGGGTTGCACGCCGAGTTTGCAGGCTTGTTCAAGAAGAGTGACGGCTTTTTGCTCGTCCTTCGGCACGCCGTCGCCTTGATGATACATGCGGGCCAGGTAGAGACAGCTTGGACCGTCGTGCTGGTCGGCGGCCTTTTGCAACCAGCGCGCGG
>Ga0206934_1129_pt1 | contig 20459 bp, 17 predicted proteins | sample Alteio_BWOrgHeat_16_FD_152932 | JGI IMG/M metagenome (GOLD analysis project Ga0206934, IMG submission 152932) | Enriched cells from forest soil in Barre Woods Harvard Forest LTER site, Petersham, Massachusetts, United States -... | ecosystem: Environmental > Terrestrial > Soil > Temperate forest >...
AGTCCTTAAGAATATCTTCATGCACAATCTTTCCCCACGCCAGAAGGGTAATTGTATTATTCCCCTCATCAATACTTTTTTGCTCATCGAATGTCCCCACCCATCCTCTCACCTCATAGCCATTTGATTTATCAATGGTGCCACTGATGTGCCCCGATTTTACTTTATTCTTACATGCATTGGCGTATTGCGCAGAGTCAGAGCCAATCGACCAAACAAACTCGATGTTTGCAAAGTAGTCTCTATCACTTATGCTAATCGGTTTTCCATTAATACTAACCTTGAATTGATCATCAATTACTGAAAAACGCCGCGCCAGACGCCTACGCAAAAATCGCTCATCAACAATATGCTTCTTGAGTTTTTTGAGAGTAATCAGCGTCCCTTCCTTTATATTGATGCCTGCGGGATTTACCGTTGTAGGATGATAGATTTCGTGATTATTAATTGCTTTTTCGATATCAGCAGTATTAAGAATAAATCCAGTTTTAACTACTTTGCCATTCGATTTCTTAACAGTGTGAACTTCAATTATTTCAGCTATTGAAAAGAGCGAAAGCTTACCAATGCCCTTTCTGCCCATTACGTGTCGTTTGCATTTCGTGACAGGTGGCTCATTTAGCCGCTTCTGATAGCCGACGGTTAAAAAACGGGAATTACACTCTTCTTGAGACATTCCGACGCCGTCATCTTTAATAGTGATAATCTTTTTCGAGGAGTCAATAGCAATCTTGACGGACTTTGCACACGCATCATAGGAGTTAGCTACGACTTCGGATATAACCGCAGGCGTGTTGCTATAAAGATGGATCCCTAAATGATTAAGCACATTATAATCGATTGATAATGTGTATTCATCCATTTTAGGAATTTTTGATTTTGGCGACATGCTTTTTAATACTCCTTCCAATCACTGAACCGAGTTTAACAGGGACTGCATTGCCGATTTGCCGGCATAGGACCTTCTGAGATAGCTTCTTACCGCTGGGCTCAAATTTGTAAGTCGATGGAAACGTCTGAAAGAGGGCTGCTTCACGAAGACTGATTGCGCGGTTTTGTTCGGGATGACCGAAACGACCATTCCCTAATCCGCAACAATGTGTCGTCATGGTCGGCGCAGGTTCATCCCAGTCCATCCGACCATAAACACCGCCATAGGTTTTGCCACTATCTTTTTCATGGCATTCGAGACGAAGTTCTTTTGGCCAATCTCGCCATGTACCGCCAGGTTTACTATGTTTGATGCGTTTGAGGTTAATGTTACTTAACTTCCTCGATCGATGGAATGGATCTTTCTTGCTTGTTTCACCTGCCTTAATCTTCGGCAGAGATCCGATAGCATCTTCAACTGTCAGATAGTTTTCTGGATTATGTGTTGGAGGTATTAATTCGATTGGCCCTAACCTCGAAGCAAGAAGAACTAATCTCGTTCGAGTTTGCGGAATCCCATAATCGGGACAATAAATTGGTGTCGCAGTAACATGATATCCAGCGGCTCTCAGAGCGGACTCGAATTCGGTATAAACTTTGTATTCTGTGAGTTGGGGAACATTTTCCATTGAGACTATTTCGGGTTTCATCTCCAAAATTAGTCGCTTAAACTCGTTGAGCAACTTCCACTGGTCACTTTTGGGAGCTTTTGTCTTTTCTTGATTGGGTTTGAAATTAGTATAACGAGAAAATGGCTGGCAGGGAGCGCAGCCCACGAGAACTCTTAAGCTACCCTTTGGGTAATATGCGTTCAGTTCATTAGCACTAATATCCTCTACACTCTTACTCAAAAACTTTGCCTTTGTGTTTTTTTCAAAAGCAAATTTACAACCCTCATCGGTATCGACGCCTGCCCGCACGGATATACCTTCGTCTCGAAGCCCAAAGCTTAGGCCCCCGACGCCACAGAACAAATCGACCGCTGCTATTTTACTCATGTTCAGGTTCATAACGCTATCTTTCCGAAGAAGGCTTCCTTTCCATAAACCGTTTCAGCCGTTTTTTTAGTAAATCGGATTTTTCCAATTGGCATTGCCAAACGGTCATCACTGTCCATCCAAGATTTTTCAGCATTCGCTCATTGCGTTTGTCACGCTCCACATTTTGCCCAAATTTAGTTTGCCAAAACTCGACACTAGTTTTAGGGGTCGTTGCAAGATAGCAATTATGCCTGTGCCAAAAACATCCGTGAACAAAAATCGCCTTGCGGCTCGATCGAATGGCGATGTCGGGGGTTCCCGGCAACCCTTTTACATTTATACGGTATCTATAACCCATCCCATATAGCAAACGGCGAACGGCCAGTTCTTGGGGAGTGTCCTTACGCTGAACACGGCGCATGATTTCACTTCGTGTCATTGGAGTATTGACATCAACAGCCGACCGGGGTCTCACATCCCCGGCTATCTCCTATCGTCCGTCCCAGCGGATGTCGGGCTGGAAGCACCGACCTACGCGCAGAAGCGGCACCGAAAATAATTTCGAATTTGCTTGCTTTTGGGTTTTGGATGTTGTATATTAGAGAGTGAGATAATAGGCACCAGTTTCTATAAGAATAGCATTGGCATTAGTTTTCTATATGAACGAGTTCTCTGAGAAAACATTTGTTGCAACGAATTGGCGAAATTGGCATGGAAACGAGGTTTCATCGGGAACTCACAAGAAAGAAAAATGACACCTATTTCTATATGACAACAGATATTCGCCAGGAAGCGGCAACATCCCGATTCAGAATTTTGAAACCCGGCTTGCTCCGGGCGTATAATCCGACTCATAATACAATAATCCTCACCCCACCCCGTCTATGCAGCCGAAGATGGCAGCCGTACTAACCGTGAACGATCTCGCTGGGCCGAATGCCGGAGCGATCCTGGCCGATGGCCGGGAGTCGATCCTGAAATTCGTGCGCTCGAAAGTCCGCGATCTCGATACCGCGGAGGATATCGTGCAGGACGTGCTGTTTCAGATGGTTCGGGCGGTCGATGCTTCGGAAACGATCGAGGACATGGGCGCGTGGCTGTATCACGCCGCGCGAAACCGCGTCATCGATTGGTACCGCAAGAAAAAGCACGACCCGATGACGGATGCGATCGCGCAAACGGCGGTCGCAGAACGAACCGGCGGCGACACCACGCTGATGCGGGAAGAAATTTGGGGAACGCTGATGACGGCGCTCGCCGATCTTCCCGAAAAGCAGCGGGATGTCTTCGTGATGCATGAACTCGAAGGATTCTCATTCAATGAGATCCAGGAGATCACCGGCGAAAATCTGAACACGCTGTTAGCGCGAAAACGGTACGCGGTGCTTGCTCTTCGAAAACAGTTGAAACATTTGAGATAATTGGTTCCGAATAGGAACCAAGCGATAGGCCATTGCGAATAATGGCAAGAAAGGATTATTGGATATTATGTTTATCGTTGCAATATTTTTATTCGGCTGGATCGTCCAGCTGCTTTGGAATGCGCTCATTCCGGAATTATTTCATGGGCCATGGCTGAGCTACTGGCAGTCCGTTGGGCTGTTACTGCTCAGCAGAATTCTGGTAGGATTTAAAGGCCGGCATCACGGCTGGAAGCATTGGAAACGCTGGGGAGGTCCATGGAAATGGGGTAAATGGAACAACTGCGATACGGATAACTGGAATATGGGTTCCGGCCCCGATTACTGCGGCCCGTGGCAAGGCGGCTGGCAAAACTGGCAGAAGTTGACTCCTGAAGAAAAACAGCGAGCCAAAGAAGAGTGGCGACAGAAAAAGGAAGAATGGAAGGCCTCGTGGAAGCATGATTCCTAAGCTCAAATGCTTCCAACGAGGCCCTCAGTGGCGTTCTCCCGTTCTGTTATGCTAACGATGCCATCCTAAAATTCCACGACGCGAATGGCGATGAGCACATTGTCATCGACGTCATGCTGATGATGGAACATGTCGCGCGGGTCGAACAAGGTTCCGAACAGGGTTCCCTCCGCATGAAATACGAGGCGCGGATCGAACTCGAAGGCAAGGGTAGCCAGCGTATTGGCGTTGATAACGATGTTATCGCGGTCATCGAGATCCCGCCCTTCTAACCGAACGGTAACGTTCTCGGATGCCGAGGAAGTAACCGTGAACACGGTTCGTACACCGGCTTTAACAGTGTAACCATAGACCCAAACCGTATAGGTCTGTCCAGTGGTTTGGCTTTCGAGCTGCGGGAACTGCGAGAGGATCGCCGCATCGGCAGTCTTGTCGGGTTTATGGAATTGGAATTTAATGCGGTCGTACGTTCCTGGCGGGATCGTGGCAGTTGTTACCACATGGGTTCCGCTGGAATCGAAAACGAGCACGAACGGACCGGTTTTGATGGTCTGGTCGTGATCGTCGTTCTCAGAGTCATCCATCTCCGAATGAAGCTTGACATCGCTCATGAAGACGATCGCGTTCGTTACCACGATGGAATCGAAATCAACGGCCGATTGCGGCGAGGGTTTCACGGCCATCGTTCCGCTGACATCCGAAGCTGCGAGCTGCGACTGCATCGTGACGTTGGATCCATTGCCGGGGCCTGTCGAGGAGCCCTTGCAACCGTTGGTAAGGATGGTGGCTGCGGCAAGCGCCGCAACAATGGCGAAAGAAGTGAGATATTGACGGTTTTGATGTTTCATATTCTTAAAGAAATAGGTGTCCAAAAACTGAAACAAAGTACGGAGTATTGATGCTATTCTCGTGCCAATTGTTTTATTTTTCATTATGAAAGACACCGCAAATGCGATAAATTTTCAACCTTCGATCATACTGGCATGATTATTGGTAAATCATTTCTGATTGAACACCCAGGTTAAATTTTTTCAGTGTTGGGAGTTTTTCACTTTAACTTGCCGAGTAATTTTCTTTCAGAACTTGACTTTCATCAGGAAGTTTCGTATGTTTGTGGCAGAGGATTCGCGGGCCTTGTCTGCGAGCCTCGCATTTATCACTTTTTCTTCCATTGTTTGTAATTTAACTTCCCGCGTATGGCAAACATTAATTGGCTGGCCGTCCTCGTAGCGGCGTTGGTGTATTTCTTCTTCGGATCGTTGTGGTATCAGGCGCTTTTCAGCAAAATATGGGCGCGTGAATCGGGCATCAAGATGGATAATCCACCAAAGGGTGCGGGGCTCATGCAGATGATGCTGAAAAGCTTCCTCGGCAATCTGCTTGCTGTCATCGGCCTTGCATTCATTTTGCATTATGCACATGGCGGCGACATGATGCGCTCTGCGAAGATCGGAGCTATTGCAGGTTTAGCCATCGCGGGAGGCGGGTTGTGGGTGAACTACAACTGGCACGGTAAATCCACATTACTTTGGATCATTGATACCGGCTATACGATGATCGGCCTTGCGCTTGCAGGCGCTGTGATATCGATGATGGGGTAGGGATGGCTGGATGATCGCACGGATGCCATCGCTCAAATTTCGTGCGATCATTAACATTTTAGGCGTGAATCCCTACGTCCTTGTAAGCACCACGCGGGCAACAAAACTCAAGCCTACGTGGCGCAAACCGATGCCCGTCCTCGTCCGAATTAATGGGTCGCCGAAAAAACCTTGGCGCATCAATATGATGCCAAAGGGCGATGGGAGCTTTTACCTATACCTACATGGGAATGTTCGTAAAGCATCTGACACAAAGGTTGGCGATACGGTTGAAGTAGAGATCAAGTTCGATGCCACGTATCGCAATGGTCCGATGCATCCGATGCCGAGAGAGTTTCGGATGGCTCTGAACGGAAATCCGATAGCGAGGCAATCATGGAACAAACTTATTCCAAGCCGCAAGAAAGAAATTCTGAAATATTTTGATGCTTTGAAATCGCCGGATTCGCGTGATCGAAATTATGCAAAAATGATGCATATCCTTTCCGGCAACGATGGACGCTTCATGGGGCGTGATTGGAAAGATGGAAAATAATGGCAGCTTCCATCATTAGGTGTAACTTTCATAGCACCAGCCGTGTCAGGTTGACACACCATGAAACCCTTGATTCGCATAGTGTTCCTTTGCATCATTGCCATCCATCCCGTATATGCACAATTTCAAAGCCCTAAAATAATCCTGAGCTATGACGGCATTACACAATTCGGTCTAAATAACCGTGATTCCGTTGAGCAAGCGCTTGGGAATCTCGGAATTCCTACATTCGATACAATAGATCGAAATCGAACGGGCAGCGATACTACAGATTACACGCCTTACAACATACTTATCTGGTCCACCGGCGATCCTACGATCGATGTCGTTCCAGGTGAGGCAACAGGCCAAGCCGGACTTAGCGCCAAAGAAATTTTTGAAGTTAAAAAATTCCTGAAAGCCGGTGAGTCGGATTGCAAAAAATCCCTGATTATGGCAGGTCAAAACATCGCCTACGAACACGGGTTTCTCATGCCGAACGGTATTTCAGTCGATACAGAGTTCCTGCAATCGTGGCTGCATGTAAAATTTGTCGCCAATTCCCCTGATGCAGGTATCTATCGTGGAAGTATAGTCGGCCAACAGCCTGCGTATTGGACATTCCCCGACTCGATGATCTCAACATCACCGGATGTAGTGCATCCTTCACTCAAGACTCCCGATGTAGGTCCTGTTGTCAATCAGGTTGCTTATTTCTATTCGGACCATGCCATCGCATCATCCGATAGCGGCGCGGGAGTTTCGTTTTACAATCCATTAATCAATACGGTCTTTTATGCTTTCGACTGGGCTGATCCCGTCCAAACATTTCCTCATGGGAACGGCGATACCACAAGCGGAACCACGCGTATTCTCGGATCAGCGCTTGCTTTTATTAGAAGTCATTTTCAGCTGCCATCGTGTACAGCGTCATCGGTAGTCATGGAAAACAACTCCGAGCCTGCCCTCGAATTAAGTGCAATTGTTCCAAATCCTGCACACATTCAAACCGAGGTCTTTTTTACCCTGAATGAACGAAGCTTTGTCACAATAAGCATTCTCGATCTCCTCGGAAGAATTATCCGAACCGAAGTTGAACAATTTTCAATGAACACAGGAGCGTGGAGCAAAACGCTCGATCTCACCAACATCCCTGCTGGAAATTACACATGCGAGCTCGTTGCGAAAGGCACTTCCAAAGGAACTTCGGTAATAACAGAGAATTTTATAGTTCAATAATCTTTACTTTTTCTTCTTCGCAGGCTTTCCCTTCACTGCCGTATCCTTCTCTGCAATACTCTTTCCCTGCATGAAATGAAGCAGATAATCATACCCGCCGGCCTTCGAATCGGTGCCGGACATGTTGAATCCGCCGAACGGATGTGCTCCGACCATCGCGCCGGTGCATTTGCGATTGATGTAAAGGTTACCAACGAAAAATTCCTTCTTCGCGCGCTCGATATTCTTTTTGCTCTTTGAATAGACGGCTCCCGTCAGGCCGTATTCTGTATTGTTTGCAACTTCAAGAGCTTCATCGAAATTCTTCACCGGGATAAGCGCCAGCACAGGACCAAATATTTCTTCCTGCGCCAATCTCGCATTCGGAGCAATATCGGCAACGACGGTCGGCTGGATGAAGTAGCCCTCGGTTCCCGAACGCGCGCCGCCTGCTACCACTCTGCCCTCCTTGCGGCCAATATCGATGTAACTCATGATGCTGTTAAATGCCTTTTCATTCACGACTGGTCCGATGCGTATATTCTTCGTCGGGTCACCAATTTCCAATGCTTTCACGCGCTCGGTGATCTTCTCCACCATTTTCGGATACACCGATTGCTCGATGATCGCACGAGAACATGCGGAACATTTCTGTCCCTGGAACCCATACGCGCTGGCGACAATACCTTCCGCTGCCGAATCGAGATCGGCGTCCTTGGCGACGACGATAGCATCTTTGCCACCCATTTCTGCAACGACTCGCTTGATCCATTTCTGTCCTTCGCGTGGCGTTGCAGCATTTTGCGCGACTCGCAATCCCACTTGCTTCGAACCGGTGAAGGAAATGAATCTGGTGATCGTACTATTCACCAGATAATCTCCGACTTCACCGCCCGGTGCGGTCAGGAAATTCAGAACGCCGGATGGAAGCCCCGCTTCTTCCATGATCTCGTGGAACAGCCAGCCCATCATCGGCGAATCGCTGGAGGGTTTGAGAACTATTGTGTTGCCCGTCACGATGGCGGCGGCGGACATCCCCACCAAGATCGCAAATGGGAAATTCCACGGTGGAACGATAACGCCGACGCCCAGCGGAATGTATTCCAGCCAATCGTGCTCGCCTTTAAGCTGATGCAGCGGTTGCGGCCCGCCGAAACGCATCATCTCACGCGCATAAAATTCCAGAAAGTCAATAGCTTCGGCGGTATCGGCATCGGCTTCCGCCCAGTTCTTACCGACTTCCCGTACCATCCATGCGTTAATTTCATAGCGCCGGCGCTTTGCGATCTTCGCGGCTTTGAAAACGATATTCGCTCGCTTCTCGAACGGAACTTTGCTCCAGGTTTGGAATGCTTTCGCGGCAGTTTGGAGCGCCTGTTCCGCATGTTGGGTTGTCCCATTCGCAAAGTTGCCAATGATCTCGCTCGGATGCGCCGGATTCCGCGATGCGATCGCGTCGCTCGTTCCAATGCGCTTGCCGCCGATCACATTAGGATAGATCTTGCCCAAACTATCGCCCGTTTTGCGAAGCGCGGCTTCCATAGCCTTGCGCTCGCGGGGCTGGGTGTAATCTTTGTAGGTCTCGTTCTGAAATGCGGGGATTTTCGTCTTGGCCATGTAATAAAAAAATTAGAGAGCCGCAAAACACGCTTTTGGCGGGTTCTGCTCCATAGCCGAACCGTAAGATTTTTTAACGATTGCCTTTCTCCAAGAAATAGGTGCCGTTTTTCTTTCTTGCGAGTTCCCGATGACCCATCGTTTCCAAGCTAATTTCGCCACTTCTTCCAAAAAATATGCAAAATTAGTTTTCTCAGAGAACTCGTTCATATAGAAAACTACCGCCGATCCCAATTTTCAATGAACGCCGCACCCTCCCCGTTTCATCTTTCATAATTCATACTTTCCCCGGATGGGTGCCTATCACCGCACTACCAAATATACGACATAAATTTGCCACCGCTTGAAAATCGATTTATTGCGTTCTTGTCAGTTGGAATGTGAACAAACTAATGACCTATCGAGTACGTTGATATTTTATGGCATTCCGGGAATTTTGAAACAACCATTATTGACGACCAAGGGCATTTCAATGCCGCCGCAACGAACTTTTTCAATTCATGCACATCCGGCACGTTTCGATTCAAAATTTTCGAGGCATTCGCGAACTTGAATGGGTAGTACCTTCAAAAATCGCTTGCCTGATTGGTCCCGGCGATTCAACCAAAACCACTGTATTAGATGCGATTGATTACGCACTATCATCCCGATGGAATATTACCTTTATTGATTCAGACTTTTACGATTGTGATCCATCTAATGATATTCGTATTCGCGTGACGGTCGGTGGGCTATCTACGGAGCTTCTAAGAGATGAAAAAGTTAGCCTTGCGTTACATGGCTGGAGTGCCGACATTGGAGTAATAGATGAACCTGAAGATGGGCTTGAGGAGGTTATTACGGTGCAATTGAGCATAGATCGAACGCTGGAACCGCAATGGACAATTTATAAGGACGACAATTCCGATATACGACTGTCAACCAGAACCCGCGAGTTATTTGGGATTCTTCGAATCGGAACGGTTACAGGGAGAGACTTCTCGTGGATAAAGGGTACAGGACTTTCAAAACTTACGGAAGATGCAAGTGGCCTGCTGGGGGAACTCGCTGAGGCCACGAGGCAAATTGATAGAGTAATCACCTCCGATGCGCTTGCAAAAGCAAGCAAAAAGGCTGAAAACGCACTAAAAGATGTTGGCGCACGGCCAAAGTTTGGTTTTCAACCAAAGCTTGATTATGGAGCAACTGCTCTTGGGCGAGGAGCGATTACACTCCATGACGGCGAAATTCCTTTGACTTCTGCCGGATATGGAACTAAACGGTTATTCGCACTAGGTATTTCGCTGAGTCAAGTCGAGTTAGGGGGAATTGCTTTAGTTGATGAACTCGAGACCGCTTTAGAGCCCTACCGCATACGGCACTTACTGAAGCACCTCAAAGACCTCACTGTAAGAGCCATTGAAGGTACCATGCAGGTTGGACAAGTCATTCTAACCTCTGTATCTGGAACTGTTCTTGTCTCGCTTGACGCTGATGACTTATTTTGCACACGATCCGAAGCGGGCATAACAACCATAAAGAGAGTTCCAGCTGATTTACAAGATGTTGTCCGTTCCGTTCCAGAAGCATTTTTATCGACAAAGGTTCTGGTTTGCGAGGGAAAGACTGAGTATGGAATCGTGAAAGCTTTGGATCATCACCTCCAAGTGGATGGTGAACCATCCTTAGCGTACCATGGGGTCAGCTATGTTGAAGGAGGAGGAGACAACGCACCCTTTCGTGCAAAGCAACTTGCATCACTTCATTACGAAGTAGCGATTTTTATGGACTCAGACAAAGAAACAAGCCCTTCGGCAGACGAACTAACACAATGTGGCGTTACTGTTTTTGCGTGGTCGGGAAATGTCAACACGGAGACGCGGGTCGCGAGCGATTTCTCAAGCGAACTCTTAGATAAGTTAATTAAATTGAGAGTTGAATGGGGTGCGCAAAGGAATGATGTCACGCGAAAGCTCTGCGAAATGATGACAGAGGAATATTTGCCAGCACAGGACTGGGACACCTTCTTTTCCACACATGAAATAAAATTGCGGCCTGCCATTGCACAGCTTTCGAACTCTGAGGGATGGTTTAAGCGTGTTGACAAGGGCGAGGCGCTTGGTGCTCTTATAATGGAAAGTGTGAACTCTTCTCCGGCTACTGGGCTTGCCAAGACTATTGCTAATCTTAAGGAGTGGCTATGCCAGACCGACCTACAAGAAAATCAATCCGTGCAGCCGCAGGTTGCGGAAAGACCGAGCACATAGCCCGCGAAGTTGCTGCTGCATCCGACGGTCGGTTTCTCATACTCACACACAGTAATGCCGGTGTATACTCGCTCAGCCAAAGACTCCAAAGAATGGGGGTCCCACAAAAAAGATACCACCTTGATACTATCGCAAGGTTCGCGCTTATGCATGCTCGGTCGTATCCCAGAATGGCTAGGTATCATGACTGGTTGCCATTTAATGACATTTATTCTAGCGCAGCAAATCTTTTTCGCCAGAATGCACTTCGGAAAGTAATTTCAAGCAGATTCTCCTTTCTTTTTGTTGACGAATACCAAGATTGCACTTCGACTCAGCATGACATGATTTTGTCGTTATCGGAATCTCTTAGCTGCATCATTCTTGGTGATCCACTACAAGGTATTTTCGGTTTCGACATCCCATTGGTTGATTGGCCTACACAAGTGGATCCTCATTTCGAACAACTCGCCCCACTAATTACACCATATCGTTGGGCAAAAACTAATCCTGCTCTTGGAGAATGGCTCATCGGAATTAGGGGTTCGATAGAAGCTGGCGAACAAATCGACCTGCTTAACGCACCCGTCAATCATATTCAAACGACTGACCTAGCGGCGGATCAACTTAGGCTTTGCTATCATTCCATTAATCTCCAGGGGTCGGTTGTTTCATTATTAAACTGGCCAAACCAAGCCCAAGACATTTGTCGAAAGCTGAAAGGGAATTTTCTGTGTGCTGAAACAATGGAAATGGATGACTTATTGCAGGCCGCTATTGTGATCGATCAAGCCGACGGCAGCGATCTCGCCTTGGAGGTGATTAAATTTGCTTCGTGTTGCTTTTCAGGGCTTCCTGAATATGTAAAACACATCCATGACAAGCTGCGAAACCATGATGCCGATTTCTCTCACATGCGTAAGCATCCAGCATTCATTGAAAGTGTTCGTCAAATTGTCCATGGCGAGAAAATCAAAGCATGTATTACATTTCTCCGCTTGTGCAAGTCTGCAAGCGGGGTCTATTTATTTCGAGGTGAACTTTACTCAGGAATGATGAAGGTGCTTGAAGAAAAACTGTTGACCCCGAACCAAGATTTGAAAATAATTGCTAAAGAATGGATTGAGAAGCGACGGTTTTGGTCCAAGAACACGAGGAGGCTCGTCGTTTCTCGTCCCCTGCTTGTCAAGGGTCTTGAATATGATCATTGTTTCGTTCTTGATACAAAACTCAAGAAGCATGAGCTGTATGTTTCACTAACAAGGGGCGCTAAGACGTTAACCGTCCTTAACGATAGCAATATTATTCGCATTGCTCCTCCGACTACAAGAATATCACGACCAAGCATGCAGGGAACTTTGTGGGATTACATTCCATAGCTGGCCATACTTCGTTATTATCTAATCGCTTTGCAAACAATACGTATCCTAACCTACCCCAAAAGTTACAATAGTTCTTTCGGTGTTTGCCCCCCATAAAGCCGTATTTTTGCATAAATTATTATTCCACCTCTGGCTATTTGGCGCATTATCGGGGTACACTTCATGGAAACCTTACATTTCAAAACATCTGCGGATTTCCGGCAGTGGCTGGAGAAAAACCACAGGGAATCAGGTGGCATATGGTTACGCATGTTCAAAAAAGATTCACAGGAACGATCCCTGACGTATGCGGAAGCGCTCGATCAGGCGCTCTGCTATGGTTGGATCGATGGCCAGAAAAAGCCCTTCGACGAACGGTCATGGCTGCAGAAATTTACACCGAGACGCCCCAAAAGCGGGTGGTCGAAAACAAACACGCAGCATGTGGAGCGCCTTATCGAGGCGGGAACTATGATGCCTGCCGGAATGAAAGCGGTTGAAGCAGCAAAGGCCGATGGCCGGTGGGAAACTGCCTATTCTTCATCCAGGACCGCTACCCCACCTGAAGATTTTCTGAAGGAGTTGAGTAAAAATAAAAAAGCAGAGGCCTTTTTTAGAACATTGAACAAAGCAAATGTGTATTCGATTGTGTATCGTCTTGAAACGGCAAAGAAACCGGAAACCAGAGAAAAGCGAATGAAGACGATCCTTGCCATGATGGAGCAATGCAAAGCATTTCATCCGTAATCCTTCGTTACTTTTGGTAGCTCTAAAGATTTATTGAAAAATCTCAGTCCAGTCAGGGGCGGCTGAGGAATGAGCCACGAAGATGTTTACCTCTTCGGCAATCCTAATTCTTTCCTGACTTTCGCACAGATGAAATTCGTAAGTTCCGTGTGACGCGGAACGGCGGTTTGTCTTCCACTTTTGGGATTTAAATAAATATCGTGGTTCGCGCCATGACGGACAAGAAAACAACCCTCCCTATGAAGCTCTTCGACAAACGCACGACGCTTCATGCTATTTCAAGCGCTATTTCTTTGGTATGGACACGTTCGCTGGGAAGTCTGGCGCCTGCAAAGAGCAGCCCATAGACTTCATGAATGTTGGCCTCGAGTTCCGGCAAGGTTTTCGCCTGGGAAAATACGCTTGGAACCTCGCGAAGCTGTCCGACGAGCCAGCCATCTTCGTCCCAATATTCAAGTGTAAAATTGTGATGTGTCATAGGAAAATTCAACGTATTGTAGCTTGAGGAATGTTCCAATCACTCTGACAATGGAAATGGCAAACGTTCTTCAACAAATTACGATCACCGCTCTCCAAATAGCCGTATTTTTGTAGAATATTTTTATTCCTTCTACCTGACACCGCACTTGCTCCCACCAATGTTACTCGCTGAGGTTTCCTCCGGCGATCCGAAGAACGATTATCTCGGCGTACTGCTATATACGTTCGGGCTGATCCTGCTTTTTTTTCTGCTGATGAATCTCGATCGGCGGTTTCGAGAGTATGCGGGGCGCTCATTAGTGCGTCCGTACAATTTCTTTTCGGATATTCGCGACCGGCGGCTTATTCCGAACGCGCAAACGGCGGTGCTCTCGTTCATTTGCTCCGGCGCGCTGGGGGTTTTCCTTGCTACGCTGCTCGTCGGGTTTAGCGGACACGATGGCGCCGGGCGGTATTTTGCAAAGCTGCTTCCCAGCGCGGTGTATGCTCCGCTGACGGGCATTTCGCTGAGCTATGTGACGCTGATCATTGCAGGCACGGCGCTCACGTTCTCTGCGACCGTCCTGCTTGCCGGAGTGATGCGTTTCGCAGCGATCTTCATTCGCGGGCGGTATTATTTTGCGGATACCTATAATATCGCGGTGTGGTCGCTGCAGCCTCTATCGTTTTTTCTGATCTACGATCTCATCGTGCCACGCATGGATATGGATCAATCGACCGCCGCGATCTCGCTCGTGCTTCTCATTGCGATAAAACTATGGTGTTATTTCCGCCTCCTGAAAGGCGCTGGTGTGCTCTTCGATATTTATCCGACGAAGATCTATGGCTACGGCGCGCTCTTTATTGTCTTTCTTACGGGAGTTGCGTATCTATTTCTTAAAAAATAAGGAACGGGGAGAAGTAATTAAGAATTAAGAAGTAAGAATTAAGAATACTTTTACTAAGTTAGTATGTCATTCCGAGCGCAGCGGAGCGAAGATTTGCGGAGTCGAGGAATCTCCGGCATTACAACTGACAGCCAAACTGCATGAGATCCTTCGACTACGTTTTTCTCTACTTCGTCGAGAAAAACTCCGCTCAGGATGACATATTACTTTACAGAGCTTTCGTGAGATATTGATGACGTTCGCCCCAACTAAAAAATGTATCTTTCCAAATTAGAAATAATCGGTTTTAAGTCGTTCGCGCAGAAGACGCTGCTGAAATTTGACGCTGGCATGACTGCCATCGTCGGCCCGAACGGCTGCGGTAAGTCGAACGTCGTTGACGCCATCCGCTGGGGTCTTGGCGAGCAGCGCGCAGGCACGCTCCGCTCGGATGTGATGGAGAACGTAATCTTCAACGGCACGCGCACGCGCAAGCCGCTTGGCATGTCCGAGGTTTCGATCACGATCGAGAACAACAAAGGCATTCTTCCGACCGAATATCAGGAAGTGACGATCACGCGGCGGCTGTTCCGCTCCGGCGAGTCGGAATATCTGCTGAACAAAGCGCAGTGCCGTCTGCGCGACATCGTCGAGCTGTTCATGGATACCGGCATGGGCGCGAACGCCTATTCGGTGATCGAGCTAAAGATGATCGAGACGATCCTCTCCGATCGCACAGAAGAGCGCCGTAAACTTTTCGAGGAAGCCGCCGGTGTCACCAAATACAAAGCTCGCCGCAAAGAAGCTCTCCGCAGATTAGATGAAGTCGACGCCGATCTCGCCCGCGTAGATGATATTGTAAAGGAAGTGACGAAGACGGTTGCTTCGCTTGAACGTCAGGCGGAAAAAGCGAAAAAACATGCCGAGCTTTCGGCAGAACTTCGCGCCCTTGAAATAGAGTTGCTGGAACGCGAGTATTCGCAAACCTCCGAGCGCATTGCGCCGCTCATCGCTGAACTTCAGAACGCAGAAACCACCCGCGACCGCATCACCACCGAGCTTTCGAAATACGAAGCACTGCTCGACGTGATCGAGCGCGAAGAGAATGAGATCGAGGAGCAGCTTATCGCGTCCGAGCGCTCGGTGAAAGAAAAATCCGAGATCATTCAGCGCACTCGCGAAACGATCATTGCGACCGAGGAGCGCATTCGTTCCCTTCACGAGCAAAAGGGACGCGCCACGCAGGAATTCGAACGCCTCGAGCGTGAAAAAGTCGAGCTTACCGAACGGCTTGCATCGCTGCGCGTAGCCTCAGAACGCACAGTAGAAAACAAGCAGGAACTCGAAGAAGAAAAACGCGAGAAAGAACAGATTCGCACCGAAGCCGAGAATGTTGTTCGCGCTCGCCGAAGCGATTTACAGAAGGCACGCGATGAAGTCTATTCCTTACTCACTTCTCGCAACGAGCGCTCGAACGAACTGGAACGCCGCAAAGCTCGCATCGAAGAATTAGAACGCCGCCTATCGAAATTCGAAAGCGAATACGCGGCATTGGATGAAAAACGCTCCGGCCTCGAGGCAGAATCGAGCAAGCTTGCCGGAGAATTGAATGCTGCGGGAACACGTATCGCTGCATCAGAAGCCGAATATCAATCCGCACAGGAAAAACAAGAAGCTCTGAAAGCCAAGCTCGAAGAATTGCAGAATTCTTCCTTTACCGTTCAGAATGAGATCGGCAAGAAAATCTCGAAGATAGAATTTTTCACCGGACTTGTCGAGCAAGGCATTGGCGCGGGGTGAAGGCACGCAGTATTTGCTTTCGGAATCCGGATGGGCTTCAATGGATCCCATCACGGTTGCCGATGCTTTCGACTGCGATTCCGAATATCGCGCCGCGTTCGAAAGCGCGCTTGGCGAGATCGCGTATTACCTGATTGTTGAGTCCAGTAAAGACGCATTCGAAGCTGTGGATGTGCTGAGGCATTCTCAAAAGGGCAAAGCTACACTTATCGCGCTGGACCGGGTTCCAACGACGACTGCTACCGCACCAGCCTTTCCAAAAGGATCAAAGAGCGCATTATCTCTCGCAAAATTCTCCGACCGATTCCGCAATCTGTTCACGATGCTGCTTTCGGAGATCGCAGTTGTCGATTCTATTCAGGCGGGATTTGATCTGCTCGATTCGGTTTCCGGCATTGAACGCTGCGTAACGGTGGATGGTGAAGTAATTACTCGCGCAGGTTTCGTCAAAGGTGGATCGAAAAAGAGCACTGAGGGAATTCTTATTGGCAAGCGCGATCAAATTCGCGAGCTGGAAGTAGATGTCGCAAATCTCAAAGCAGAACTGAGTCGATACGAACAGGAGATCGCAGACACGAACCGCGCGTTCGAGATCATCGATGTAAAATCGCTTCTCGTCACCGTTCGGAATGCTGAAGAAGCCCGCCGCATCGTGCAAACCCGCGAGGGACAAGTACAATATGAATTAAAACGCATCGGCGAGCAGCGGGAATCTCTTCAGAGCGAAGAAACACGCATGACGAACGACCGCTCACCTCTTGCGGATTCACTCGGCGCGATCGAAGTTGAAGTAGTAGAGTTCGAGCGTCAGCATGGCGAAGCGCTCGAAGAATCGGTGAAGTTGCAGCAGATGGTCGAAGAAGCGGAACGATTACTTGCGGAAGAAGCCGCGCGTTCAACGGACGCACAAGTACGTTTTGCGGGACTCGTCTCCGAAGTCTCTCGTTTGGAAAGCGAAACACGCCAAACAGAGCGCGCGATCGACAACGCCACCCAGCTTGCCGAACAGCGCCAGCGCGAACGCGAGCGCGCCGAACGTGACCATACGGAACTTTCAGCGAAGCTCCAGGAATTTAGCGCCATGCTAACGGGATTGGAAGAACAGCTTCTTTCTGCAACCGGACAGCACGATCAAGTGGCAGAACTTCGCAAATCCAAGCAAGCCGAAGCGCATAAATACCGCGAAGCGCTGCGTGAAGAACGCCAGGAACACGATAAGACGATCAACATCACGCATGAACTCCAGCTAAAAATCCAGGAGTTGGAGCAAAAGCTTCGTCAGATCGAAGAACGCGCGCGTGAGGAATTTGAAATTCAAACCATCGAACGGAAAGAATATCCAGAAGAGGATGCGTTCAGCTTCGGCGATTCGCGCGAAAACGTTCGTGAACTAAAGCAGAAGGTTAAAAATCTCGGAGCGGTCAATCTTTTGGCGTATGACGAGTTCCAGACAGAATCTCAACGGCTGGAATTTTTGACGACCCAACGAAAAGACCTCACCGAAGCTCAGAAGAATCTCACCGAGATGATCGAGGAGATCAACACCACTGCAACGACGCAATTCCTTTCAACGTTCGAGCAAATTCGCACAAATTTTCAGGATATTTTCCGTTCCCTTTTTGCTGAAGGCGACAACTGTGACCTGAATTTGGAAGAAGGCAAAGACCCGCTCGAAGCACAGATAGAAATTCTTGCACAGCCGCGCGGCAAAAAACCACATTCGATCGAACTGCTCTCGACAGGCGAAAAAACCCTGACTGCCATCGCGCTTCTCTTCGCGATCTATCTCGTGAAGCCCTCGCCATTCTGCATTTTGGATGAAGTCGATGCTCCGCTCGATGATAACAGCATCGATCGCTTCCTTTCGATCATCAAGCGATTTGCGTCGAACACGCAGTTCATCGTCGTTACGCACAACAAGCGCACTATGGCCGCCGCCGATGCTCTCTACGGCGTCACGCAAGAAGAAGATGGCGTTTCGAAGATCGTAAGCGTACGATTGAAGAAAGAGGGAATGATCGTGCGCTCGAAAGAGAAGCAGATGGAAATGGCGGAAGCGGTGTAAACAGTAGCTTTCAAAAAATGCCTCTATCTCAGGCCGTTTTAGAAACTGCAAAGAGGGTTCAGGAAGCATCCGCACGAGATGCTTCTCCAAGAGTACGTGTAATAGCTGGACCTGGTAGTGGAAAATCATATGTGATTGAAGGACGTGTCGCATGGCTCCTGTCAAATGGAGTAAAACCCGAAGAAATCGTTGCCACTTCCTTTACACGCGCCTCAGCACTTGATCTTAAATTAAGAATTTATGCCGCTTGCAAAAGTCAAGGAATAAGTGGCTATGAAAAAGTTCAAGTTCGGACATTGCATTCTCTGGCATTACGCATTTTGAGGAGTGCGGGGCTTCTTCACTACCCATCCGATCCTTCCGTTCTGGATGATTGGGAAGTCGGTCAGATTTTTGACAGCGAATACCGCCTCACAGCAAATATAAACATTAAACGAGCGAGAACTATACGCGAATACAGAGAAGCTTTTTGGTATACTGGCCAAGAAAGACCAGCCAATTACATTCCGGCAGATCCTCATGTGAGTACCGCCGAAATTAATTCTTTTCTTAATTTTCATGGACCCCGTACTCAAACATATTGCTGTGTGCTTCCTGGAGAAATTGTTCAGCAATGTGTTGAATTTACACGCGCAGGGAGTCTAGATCCAGTATCGATAGTTGGTGCGTCACATCTCATTGTTGATGAATTTCAAGACCTCAATCCAATGGATTTAGAATTCATTGCAAACTTCATACTCGGTGGTATAACAACATTCATTGCTGGTGACGACGATCAAAGCATTTACTCTTTTAGATACGCTTCACCTGAAGGAATTCAAGGATTTAGCTCCCACTATGAAGGAGTTGGAGATCATCAACTACTGCAATGCTTCCGCTGTACGCCGTCGATTCTTTCGAGTGCGAAGGCATTAATCGAAAGGAATCAGAATGCTACTCGCATCCCTAAAGAACTTGTGTCTGTATATGATACATCCGACCCTCGTCTTGATGGAATTCTTAAGTTATGCACATTCAGAACAGACAAGAATGAGGCTGAAGCTATAGCTATTGCATGTTCACAATTGATTGAATCGGGAATACCTGCCCGTGAAATATTAATTCTATTAAGCAATGGCCGTGCACTCTACCCTGCGATTAAGAAGGCATTAATTGAGAAGGATGTTCCCTTCGAATCTTCAAGAGAAGAAGGGTTTTTAGATTCAAATCAAGGGAGATTCTTTTTATCTGTATTGCGCATTGTTTCCAATCCTAATGACTATGTTGCTCATCGAGTTCTACTTGGGACACTTCCCGGAGTTGGCGAGAAAACACTAACAGAGCTTGCAGAATACTGCGAAACGAACACGCAGAACTACCTGAAATTATTTTATGACCCTCTACCTCATTCGGAACTATCCGGTCGCGCAATCAAGGCGTTGAATCGAGCAAAACAAATTTGCGCCACTTTCAAGGAATGGAAAAAGGCAGATGAAGTTCTCACAAGAGATAGAGATTTACTGTCGCTCATGGAATCGGTATTTCAAGAGGATTTTGATTCTTCATATTTGGAATCGACTCTAAGCATACTACATTCAAAATCGAGTTTAGAAGATCTTCTAAACTATATCTGGGCGGACACTGATGAGCAAAGAGAGGACATTATCGCTAATATTTTCTCAAGGATCGGTGCGAGTCGCTCAACTGACTCGACTCCACCATCTCGCGTCCAAATTATGAGCATGCATGGGGCCAAGGGTCTTTCTGCAACCATAGTTTTTATCCCTGGGCTTGAGGAAGCGTTTTTACCTGGGAATCGGCGAAACAGCTATCCTTCCCTTATCCTTGAAGCTGCAAGAATGCTTTATGTCTCTATCACTCGTGGGAGGATAGCTTGTATCATTTCGAGAGCTGAACGAAGATTCCTAAATGGTACTTCAATCAATTCAAGCCCCTCGCGCTTCTGCTCACACTTAGCGGATACGTTTGAATCAAGGAATCTGGCTTTAACAGCGGAAGAAATCCAGTTTATTTTGTCACAGGATACTGCACGAAAAACAATGTTTCTCACCCCTTCCCATTAAAGGTCAAATACGTATGATCCTGCAAGCCTTTTTCGTAATCGCTGAGCATACGCATTCCTTCGTTGGGCTTGAGGCGGTCGGATTTGATGGCTTCGTCGATCTGGACTTTCATTCGTCTGA
>Ga0206934_1130_pt1 | contig 20357 bp, 17 predicted proteins | sample Alteio_BWOrgHeat_16_FD_152932 | JGI IMG/M metagenome (GOLD analysis project Ga0206934, IMG submission 152932) | Enriched cells from forest soil in Barre Woods Harvard Forest LTER site, Petersham, Massachusetts, United States -... | ecosystem: Environmental > Terrestrial > Soil > Temperate forest >...
AGTATCTTCACTCAGGCCTTTTGGCGACTCATCAGCCTCAAGGTCCGTAGCCCAGCCATGCTCATATTCTTTGGACGTGATATCTTCCAGTACCTGATTGTCCTTGGTCATTGTCTATTTAGACTAAGTTTAAATAAAACCCTCAAATTTACAACAATTTCCAATCCATAAGGTTCATCGGCCCATAGAATTATTTAATTGGTAATGGAAAGCTATGCATAACCCTCATTATGGTTATTAAATTCTTATGGATAGTGACTATTCGTTTTAGGAGGATTTCACCGAATTTGCATTAACCGGGGCTTCAAAAGCTTTGCATAACGCCTCCGGCTTGCAACACACAACGCCTGACCATCGCGTTTAGCACAGTAGATTTTCCACTATGAAGCCCCAACGCCCCAAGCCGCGTTAGAGAGTTCCATCAGCATATATGGGTTCAAACGAACGTCGGAAAAGGCTGTAAAACTAAGATTCCAATACCCTCCTAAATGGTTGCCCTTGTGAGCAATTGAAGAGGTCTCTAGTTGGGTTTTATCAGTTTTTTCAAGTCGCTAATTTGACTATCTCCGCTTTCTAAACCTTGAAGAGCTAATTTCAACACACTATTTTGATATTTCACTGAGAGTAAAGGAAAGCATTTGACCACGCCAACGAGTCTTTGAACCATTAGGAGATCTTCTGAATTGAATGGAGGGAACGCAAAATTTCCTATAGAAGTATTGGCTCGCGCAATTCCGTATTCAGTCTCCAAATTCAAAATTTTTTCCATTACTGCACTGTCTGTCGCCTTTGTTTTTCCACGCAGAATAAGGTAAAGGGACTTACGGTCAAGCCCAAGCTTCTCCGCAAAATCAGTTTTTTTTAGACAGGTCGTTGCCAGGAGATTGCTAACGCGATCTGCCAAATTCACGTGGTTTTGTTGAGGTTGCAACACCTTGTCTTGTCTTTTTTTTGTCATGGCAAGTTAAGTATTATTTGCAACTGATACCATTTACTACCCGTTTAAGCCCCTAATATGTCCCAATTTTACACGTTTTAACCGCGCTTAGCCTGGATTGAATGAAAATATTTGGATAATTGGAATAGTTAATGCGGCGCAGATGCGCTGACCGATCTAGCTTGTTTGTTAGTTTTGGAATTTGACCAAAGTTAAAAAAAGTTCCTGTAACCTAATGGGTTACACAACTTAAATTCTTCTTGAGGGTCTTGGCATTCTTAGATTGAGATAGGAAAAAAATAAATAATGTATGAAAGAGTTTGATGAATTGGCAAAGGGTGCGTTCGAGTACTTAGTTTCCCGATTAGGCTATCAGTACAAGAGCGCTATGCGATTTAGACGATGTTGGAAAGAAATAAAACAAATCATGATCGCTAAGGGAATCAAAAAAACTGAGTAAGGTAATTGAAAAGGGAATACATGATTGCAAATTTAATGGACGCAGCCCCATAGACCTTACAAAACACGACAAGCATTTTCTTAGAAGTCTTGACGCACTGATCGAATTTCAGGAGACAGGTAAGATTGGTGCAATACGCCGTTCGGTGAGAAGGAACTTCGTATTTAATGGACCAATAGGTAAACTTATTTCTTCATATATAGAATATAAAAGGCACGTCGAAGGATGTTCAGAGATCACAGTTAGTTCATACCAATACATACTATCACACTTTTTAAGATTTTGCAATAGTAAATGGTTGAAATCGACCGATGAAATCAGCTTAACCCTTATCCATGAATTTGTCAGCGAGACGACAACTTATAAAAAAGACTGCATCCCAAAATTGCGAGGTTTTTTAAAATATTTGTTTGAGGAGAGTATCTTGACGTTCGATTTTTCCTTGAAACTTCCAAAAATAAAATCAGTCGTTCAAGCAAAATTGCCGGCAGCTTACTCAGAGGAGAAAATAGAAAAACTTCTTTCTAGCATCGACAGAGCAAGTTTGTTGGGCAAAAGAGATTATGCAATTATCCTTATCGGCGCGAGACTTGGTCTAAGAGGTGCTGATATTGCACAATTGAAATTTGACAATTTGGATTGGGACAATGATCAAATAAGGTTAACTCATTCGAAGACAACTGACGCAGGGATTTACCCGATATTTCCTGATATCGGAAACGCAATTATCGATTACATACAAAACGCGAGGCCTGAATCGGAGGAACCATTCATATTCCTAAAAGCCAAGCCAAGTCAGGGTGCATTAAATGGCTACAGCGTAGCCGCTTTGGTTCGACGAGCATTTTTAAACGCCGGCGTGAACACCGAGGGGCATCGATTTGGATCTCATTCATTGCGCCACAGTGTTTCAACTCAGATGCTGGCCAATGGAGTACGTCTTGAAGTAATCTCAGCTGTGCTAAGCCATGTAAATCCAGAGTCGACCCGCAATTACTTGCGCATCGACCTCAAGTCAATGCGCAAATGCATTTTGGAAGTTCCGCCGATACCAATTACGTTTTACGAACAGAAAGGAGGCTCTTTTTATGAGTAGAATTTTCAGCAGTATTTACAGAGTTCAATTAGCAAAATTTTGCGATTGGAAACGAAAGGCCGGTTACAAATATCGACATGGGGAATATCTCTTGGGCAAAATTGACACCCTTGCTATCGAACGGAATGAATCCTCAATTGGGATTACTGAAGAGTTCGTAGGGGAATGGATCAAGAAGAGATCGAATGAATGTGAGCTATACCGCTATCAAAGGGTCGTAATTCTTCGAGAATTTTCAATTTACCTTGTGACCAGGGGACTCCCTCATTTATCCCCCGGCTTCCAAAAAAACCATTAAGCACCTTCGTTCCCTATATTTATTCGCCAGAACAAATAAATGCGATTTTTAAAGCTTCAGATAGTCTTAGGCTTGGCAAGTTTCACACAAAGGCCACTGTCATCTCTGTACCTCCTTTAATTAGGCTACTTTATAGTACAGGTTTACGTATTGGAGAAGCACTAGCGCTCACAGACGAAGACGTAAACCTTAGTGAAGAATATTTGCTTGTAAAAGACTCAAAGAACGGCAGAGAACGAGCCATCCCACTGTCGAGTTCGTTGGTTTCTGTCCTACGTGAATTTCTAAAATACCGTGAACGCTTATGCTTAAATGGAAAGCCAGAAAGATTCTTTGTCAAGTTAAATGGAAAAAGATGCAAGTCGATTAGAAATTGGTTTGCTAGATGCTTACGTGAGGCCGGTATCCGCGGTAATGGTCGCCATGGTCGACCGAGGATTCATGATTTAAGGCACACATTTGCGGTTTCTTCTCTTGTCTCGATGTCAAAGGCTGGCATTGATCTATACGTGGCCCTTCCGATACTTTCAAATTATCTGGGACACCAAACGATTTCATCGACGAATCATTACGTGCGGTTAACAGCAAATATGTACCCGGACCTGTTAAAACAAGTAGATGAAAATTGCCTAAACGTATTTCCAAAAATAAATGAACCTGAATACACCAATGAAAATGCATAGCTTGACTGATTATATATCAGAATTTTTCGGCACCTATTTGCGGGATGAAATTGGCGCGAGCATTAATACTATTTTGTCTTATCGCGATGCATTTCTTCAACTCATAGATTTTCTTGAAACCAAGGAGAAGAAAAAAATAGGAGTCCTGACTATAGATGTAATCAAAAGGGAAACGATAGTGGAGTTTCTTGAATGGATTGAAAAGGAACGGAAGTGCTCTTTCTCAACTCGAAATTCTCGATTGGCGGCCATTCGCTCTTTCTATAATTTTTTGGGATACAAACCCCTTGATAATATGGCGGAGTCATTGCGGATAAAGTCTATCAGAGCAAAAAAAGGGCAATAAGAAAAACTTTAACTACCTAACACTCGAAGGCATCAAACTTCTTTTGGAGCAACCTGACACCTCGCGTAAAAAAGGGCGACGTGATCTTGCCTTACTTTCGTTGATGTACGATACTGCCGCTAGAGTTCAAGAAATAATCGATCTTACGCCTTCTATGCTAAGGTTTGACAAACCCGCAACAATTAAGTTTCATGGAAAGGGTAGAAAAGATCGAATCGTCCCAATGCTAGACGGACAAATTCGAAACCTTCAACTTTACTTGAAAGAGAACAAATTGGACGAACCTTCTTCCAATGAATTCCCCCTGTTTCATAATTACAGGGGTGAGAAGCTAACGCGTGCAGGGGTTAATTTTATTTTAAAGAAATACATTCGAATGGCTAGAGCCAAGGCTGAAACCTTGATACCGGAAAGAATTAGTTGCCATTCATTGCGCCATTCAAAAGCAATGCATTTATTCCAAGCGGGGGTGAATATTGTCTATATCCGAGACTTTTTAGGACACACTTATATATCCACAACTGAGATTTATGCTCGTGCCGACTCTAAGCAAAAGAGAGAGGCTTTAGAAAAAGCGTACCCAAATATCAATCCAAATGAGGAACCGACGTGGAAAAAAGATAATGACCTTAAAGCCACATTGAGAAAAGTTGGAAGAAATGAATTGTCGCTGACATTCGAAAATTAATGTCTTAAAATAACAGGCTCAAAATCTAACTATCATTTAAATTTTCAAGTCGCAAGACCTTCAAATTCACCCTCTATGAAAAATTCAATTTCTTGCACGCCGAAAGCCCGAATTGGTAAACAGAGTAGATCAATCTCATCGCCAATTGAGAAGAACGAACGGGAGATTCCACGTCCAGTGGTTCTTATCCCGAGGCTTGAACGCAATATTAATTATCTGCTCGGTAATTATCTGGATTCAATTTCAAAATTTTCATCAGATAACAACACAGATGATGATCACTCTATTAACTGATATTCAAACGTCACAACTTTGAAAAACCGAATCGCTAATACTGGGCCGGTGCTGGGTCTCATATAGCTAGAGATAAAGTGCATGATGCCAATCTTCTCTTTTCGCATTGAGCGAGGCCACGGAATTATTGGCTAAACTGGGTTAATGGAATCTTCTTCCGAAAAATTTGCTAGTAGAAACTCCCATGATTGGATAAATAAGGGATGAAACTTCCATTGTTTTAAGGAGCCTACATTTGAGCTAAGTGTCTAGGTGTTTGTAAGGGGTATTGGCGGGTCAATTAATATTTTTCCTCATGAATTCGCTATGCTCGTTCAGGTCACCAATTATGTACGCGAACATTCAACTCTAAATCTGCTAGGCTCAATAACGCCAGTTCAACTTAGCGGGACTAAGTGGAATTCCGCGCTGCATATTGATCACTATTTTTCGTCTGAAGGTGATCACTTTTAAAAGCTGGCATTCAAGTACTTAAAATTCTTATTCTTGTGCAAAACTTATGGTCACAGGCCGCGGAATACCCAGGTAGGGTTCAACGGCCTTTTTATTTCTTACCTTTAGAATAAGAACTTAGAATAATTCCAGAGAGAAGGAGTCGAGTTAGTCCAAGTTCAACTTTGTTGCCTCCCTCCAAACTTTATGTTTACAAATCATGCATTGTTGATGTAGTAAATATTTGAAACAACATAGCCAACTATTACGATGAAGGCTCCCACTTTATTAACTCGATGAGCCATTACCACGTTATTGTTATTGTGTAATTTCAAAGCAATTGCGGAAACTGTTAGGATACAGAATATGCCTAAAAAAGTAAGGCTGTGCAGAATATCGACAAGACTAAACTGCGAAGACTCTGGCAAGAGGGAATCAATAATATATTTATTTCCAACAGCTGCAAACAATCCACCAATGGGCAAGCCGAATCTTGGATCAAGCTCGTTTGTGTCTGTCAAGAAGCTCACCAAGGCAATCAGGAATGCGAAATACATTCCAAGAAAAATTTTAAAAAATAATCCTCCTGCCTTTCGCTCAATATCCATCTCGATCGAAAACATGGAAAATATGTGGGTGTCATCTGCAAGTTCGGGGCTACCAAATGAAGTATTATAGGTAACAACAGAAGTCTGAACCTTAAAGTCATCGACATTCCACCCATTCAATGCTTCCACATTATCAAATCGGCTGGATACCGTATCCGCAATAAATACCAAATCTCCAATATCCAGTGCTTCGTCTTCCATTGTAATTTTTAAATGTTGACGGTCAAACGGAAAATCGCTGACACGCCAATTCTCTTTCATTGTGCACTTCACCCGCATCTGAGCCCAGTATTTTCCATTGACCGTATCTATGCTTGTTGAGGAAATCTGGATGTCTTTGGCATTGGTGATATCAATTTGTTTCGAGAAATCAAACCTCGGATTGTCATAAACAAACCAGAGCCAGAAGTGCACTGTGTATTCCTGAGCATGAAAATTAATGTCATGTATACTGATAATATACGCGCCTACTTTGACCGTGTCTGCTTTTTCTTCAGCGGATGCCATGGAGGCATCAAAAAGGAAAATAGATAGCAATAAGAAGAGTATTTTGACTTTCATAGAATGATAATTATTGTACCTAAAAGTATAAGTACTGCACCTAAGGCAGTTTTAAAAGTCAGTGTTTCTCCTAAAAAAATGGCTGAGAAAATGATAGCAATTGCTACGCTAAGTTTGTCTACCGGAGCTACCTGTGATACTTTTCCCAATTGCAGGGCTTTAAAATAAAATATCCAAGATAGACCCGTAGCTGTTCCAGAGAGTATTAGAAAGATGATGTTGTTTTTTGTGAGTAGAAAAAAATTGAACTTGTTCCGCCTCTGAAAAAGGTAATTGCCCAGGCTAAAACCAGAACCACAACTGTCCTTACTGCAGTGGCTAAATCGGTGTCCACGTCTTTGATCCCGATTTTGGCAAAGATAGCTGTCAAGGCAGCAAACAATGCTGATAATAAAGCGTAGGTGCACCACATATTCTCTTTACTTGTTTTAGGCCTTTTCTAAATCTAAGGTATTTGTTTTTCAAAGCCAATTGTTTAAGCTTCTAAAAAAGCAGGGTTGGAATAACTCAGTGTGCGTAGTTTTTTTAATTCACATTTAATGTGGTATATTTTTCTATCGTTAATTTGCAATTAGTTCAGACTTAAATTTCAGCACTTATGAAAAGGTTTGGAGAAATGTTTCTATTCATGTTGCTTCTTGTTCCTAACTGCAACTCAGTTTTTGCGTTTCTAAGTCCGATAGTTGGTACCTGGACAATAATAAATACAACCAGGACGGGTTGCAAAGATCCTAAAAATAATAGTGCCAATCCATGCAAGAACAGTGAGACTACAACGAATATCTGCTAAAGGTGGCGTTCCTAAATCTGATGGACAATGGCTGCAAGTTTTCGGCCGACAAAGAGTCGTCAATTGCAATCAACTACTTTCGTGAGAAAACAATATTGAGCTTTCAAGACAAGGGAATTGGGATTGTATCGGAGGAACTACCTTATATTTTCAAACCGTTTCATCGAGGAAGTAACAAAGGATACGCTGATGGTCATGGCATTGGTTTGTCCTTGACAGAAAAAATAATAGCGATCCACCAGGGTACCATTTCGGTACTTTCGCAAGTAAATAAAGGCACGTCATTTGTTGTCGACTTACCCCATTTCTAGTTATTTATGCCAACGTATTTAATTTAACTTGTTTAGCCGGCTGGGCTGGAGCTTGTCAACGTAGAATTCAATAATGGCAAGGATGTGGAAATTCCATAGTGCTCTGACCAGCATTTTTCGTGTGGAGGTGACCACAATTAGCCGCTGACCGTCAGTGCCTTAAAAATATTGTCTTGGCGCGGAAAAAACCGGTCGAAGGTATCGGATTTCCCCAAGTCATCTACCCTGAGAAATCTTGTCCATTATTTGCTTACCAACTAAAGATGCACTTTGTTGATACAAATTTTTAAAAAATGCATGACATTACACTATTTATGCCAAGCTGTTAAATTTATAGGAGCAAGTTTTCTGTTGCCGACTTGAGCAAGGAGGCTGTGTTGTTGACCTTAAGTTTGGACAACAGGTTTTTTCGATGAGTGTCGATCGTCGAAACGCTGACAAAAAGTTTTTCGGCAATTTGCGCATTAGTCAAGCCTTGGGCAATCCAGTACAACACTTCTTTTTCCCTTTCGGTGATTATCGGTGCTTGGGCCTTTCTTTTGTTTTCTGCCTTCAACTTTTGATACACATCTGCGCTCAAATATTTTTTTCCTTCATGCACGGCAAAGATTGCTTTGAGTAACTCATCTTTGGGTACGTTTTTAAGAACATAACCATCGGCCCCGTTGTCCATCATGTTGCTGATGAAAGTGCCAGAATCAAAATTGCTAATTCCCAGGATTTTTGGAGCGAGCAAATTTTCTTTTAAGTAACTACACAATTCAATTCCGCTTGAGTCCGGCAAGTTGATGTCGAGTAAAACTACGTCAGCAGTTTGGCTAACGAAAAATCCTTTGCAAGACGCAGCTGTCATGGCATAGCCGACGAACTCTATATCAGGTTCCGCTAATAGCATTGTTTGCATGCCTTCAATTACCATTGGGTGATCATCTACAATAAAGACGCGGATTCGTTTCATTACAGATGTGAAGTTGAACAATGTGACGTTGAAGATCAAGGCGAAAAATGAAAATCCCCTTTTTAGGGGAGACTGTTGAGAGGCACCTGTAAGTGCACGGAAGTTCCTGTTCTAGTCGATCGAAAATCCAAGGTGCCTTTCAAAAAATCCATTCTAGACTTAATGTTTTTCCATCCAGAACCTTTGCTTTCATCCATTTGCAAGAAATCAAAACCCAATCCATTGTCCTCGACTGTGACTGATAGTAAGTCTTTGTCGAACGACAATTGCAGCAAGGCTTGGCTTGCTCTCGCGTGTTTCACAATGTTATTGATTAATTCTTGAACAATCCGATAAAGTACAATTTCCCGCGCTCTGGACTGGCGTACTTCCTCGCCAATTGATTGAACCCTCACTTCGATAGTTTTCATACTATTGACCGTATCGCAGAAATCGCGCAGAGCGGCGACCAAACCAAACTGGTTAAGTGAGGCTGGCATCATGTTGTGCGAAATAATTCGCAATTCTCCCACAGCGCTGTTGAGTAAATCGATGGACCTCTCATATTGCAATTTTTCCTTTTCACCCATTGCCAATACTGGCATCAAGTTCGTTAACGAGATCTTGATGCCCGAGAGCGTGCCGCCAATACCATCGTGCAGATCTTTAGCTATTCGAGCACGCTCACTTTCCTGTACCTCAATAACAGTTTTATATTGTTCAAATTTCTGTCGTTCGTCCGCCAATTTCAATGCTTGCTGAGCTTGTACTTTTTCAATCTCGTCCCGCTTGTTTTTCAGGCCGAGGCCAAGTGAGAAAAACAAAAGCTCGACGATGATTCCAATAAAATAATAGGTGTCATCGATATTGAACGGAAACGGTAATCGATAAATCCATTGGTTGAACTCAAAAATCATCGATAACAATGCGAAAAAATCCAAGGACAACCCTCCCAAGACAGGATATATGCCGTAAGCCGTTTTCATTCGAAGTACACGGAAGGCGATATACAAAACTGTAAAAAGAAGAATTACCCGTATAGCATCCCAAAGTATATTGTGGTATTCAAGTTTTTGGTAAAGGATTAAAAACCCATCTGTCGCTATATATGTAAAAAGAACAAATGGTAAGATGATCAATAGGCGATGGAGAGAAGGATTGTTTTGCCTGGTGTTTAGAAATGCCCTTAAAAAAGGAAAGTACATACTATACGCGAGCACTTGTATCTGCGTGTTGAAGAAATTGTTCCAGACCCCCACAGTTCGAGAGAAATTTGGATCTTCAAGGACCGCAATTCGAAAGCCTACATAGCATAGCATAAAACCAATGTAGGCCGCATAATATCCATATTCAGCAGATTTGATTTGAATGAACTTCGAGCCGATGTAGAGAAGCATCATTAAGAGCATGCCTGCTATGCACCAATGCAGGAAAAGCAGATTGTCACCCCCTCCCCGATAGTACATGAAGAAGTTATTAAGATTTCCTTCAGCAATTACCCAACCATGTATTTCAGTTTCTCGACTTGACGTTTGAATTCGCACCGTTATGCTACATGACGAATCAGCTGGGATTTTAATCGTAAAGACTTTAGTTGAGGTTTGTTGAAATACTTTTTCTTTTACTTCCACACAACACAATCCGTCATCATTTGTCTGACAAAGACGGACATTAGAAGTTCTCCCAAAAAAAAGATAAATGAGTTGGGGCCGAGGACTGCGAAGTGTAAAAGAAAGATAATGAGGCAGGCCAACCTCTGAGGATGGAAGAGGGTTAACAAGCTTTTGCGTAATTCGGGAAGACGGAATAACGAGAAAACCCGGGTACTCTGACTGGTCAGAATAAGATGTGACAATTGAATCCAGCGAAAAAAAAATGCTTCGGGTGGCGGGGTCTATTGCAATTTTCTTGTACTGACCCAATGCCAGAAGAGGCAAAAAAAAATAATAGGCATAAAAAATAGCGTGCAAGCACGATGTTAAATATAATTAACCTTTTTCAAAATCCCCTTTTTAAGGGAGGGATTTCTTGAACAGCTAAGCTTGCTTTGTTAAGTAGTAATCAGATGTTTCACACAACTTCCAAACTATGAAAACAAGAACTAAAGTGTCTCCATTGCATGAGATTGTATCTATCGCACTATTAGTTACACTTACCTTGCTCGCAGGGTGTAGCAAAACAAACCAAACACCTGTTCCATCTATCGCTTCCATTTCACCCATATCGGGGCCAATAGGGACGACGGTAACTTTAAGCGGCGCAAATTTTTCAACCACTGCTTCGAGTGACATCGTAAAGTTTGATGGTACTGCTGCATCTATCACTGCAGTTTCTTCGACCTCGATAACCACCACTGTGCCCACAGGCGCAAGCACTGGACCCGTGACGCTAACCACTAACGGTGGCACAACCAGCGGCCCGGTGTTCACGATTATTAGTGCGCCAACGGTTACTTCTATTTTTCCGACTTCAGGCCCTGCAGGTACTTCGGTTACAATTACAGGAACAAATTTTTCTACCACTGCCTCTGATAATCTTGTTTCCTTTGGCGGCAGCAAACCGTCCACCGTGACAGCGGCGTCGACCACATCGCTCACAGTTACTGTGCCTGCAGATGCGACGACTGGCCCCATTGGCGTTGGTACAATTGTCAATGTTATTGTTGCCGGGGTGAGCATTCCGACTTCGGGTGGCATTGCAGTAGGTCCTTCGTTCTCGGTGACAAGTACGACACCATTGCCTACCATTACAACAATCTCACCGACATCGGGATCCACCGGCACCACCGTAACCATTACTGGAACAAATTTTTCAACAACTGCTCTGAGTAACACAGTTACATTTAATGGCATATCTGGTTCCGTTACTGCCGCAACATCTGCGGGGCTTACAGTTATCGTTCCTACCGGAGCGACTACTGGTGTGGTCGATGTTTCAGTTGGTGGACAAATTGTCGTAGGGCCGACTTTCACGGTCACAGCTGCTGCGGCTGTAAACATTTATGTTGTCGGCGCTACGAACAATAACAGTAGCAATGGCATTGCGAAAATATGGAAAAATGGTGTGGCCACATCCCTTACCGATGGCTCAAATGATGCACATGCCTATTCAGTTTTTCTGAGCAGCACAGATGTGTATGTAGCTGGCTCTGACGGGTTCTTTGCAGAATACTGGAAGAACGGCGTTGCTACTAAATTAACCGATGGAACAGGTACCGCATACGCCCATTCTATTTACGTGAGCGGAACTGACGTATTCGTAGCAGGAGTCGTAGGTGCAGGTGTCGCTACACTTTGGAAAAATGGTGTAGCTACTAATCTCACTGATGGGTCGGATGTTTTCGCTGATGCCAACTCAGTTTTTGTGAATGGCACTGATGTATACGTTGCGGGGCGAAACAATAACAAGGCCGTAGTTTGGAAAAATGGTGCAGCTACAGCGCTTACAGATGGAACAAACATTGGGGAGGCCTTTTCTATTGTAGTCAACGGAAGCGATGTGTATGCAGCGGGCTCTGATGGGTCTACGGCCAAATACTGGAAAAATGGTGTCGCCACATCTCTTACTGATGGGTCGAACCTTGCCGTTGCCAGGTCAATTGCAATAGATAACAGCGGTGGTGTATTTGTCTCTTTTACGGATGGCAACTTGGCCAAGTCTTTGGCATATGGTAGTACAGTAACCCTTACTAATGGTTCGAGCCAGGCGTTTGCTAATGCCATCGCTGTAAATGGCACAGATGTATATGTTGCCGGAGTTGAAGGCAACTCCGATGAAATTTGGATCAACGGCATTGCCACAAGCTTTGCATCAGCTTGCTATATACTTTCAATAGCAGTCAAGTAATCTTCAGACTGATCAACCCCTTTAAAGTAATATTATGAATCGCTCTCTGGCAAGTAGTTCTATACGCTTAGTTATAAGTATAGATACTACTAAACCACCCAGTTGATACTAGGTTGGAAATGCCGAAAAGAACTGAGACTGATTCTTAAGAAGCAAAGCTAAATAGGGCTCACTATATGGTAAAAATTTAAGTATAGGGTCGCTACCAAATTTCATTGGTATAGCAAACGTTATGTAAGCGCGCCTTACCGGCGGAATTATTTTGAACGCCTATTTGGCCTAAGCGAATCATTTCTTTTATCAAGACGAAGAACGCGTCAAAAAAACAAATAGGAGGCAAACACATAATTTACTATGACCCGTGGTGAAAATGCCCGCCCTTAATAATAGTAAATGCCGAAACGAAAACCCAACAAAGGACAATAAAGTATTTTGATCGAAGGTTTAACCAGAATCAACAGCAGGTTTCTTTTAGAACAACTGTTGTGGTCACATTAACGCGAGAAATACTGATCAAAGCGCTTCGGAATTTCTAATCCCGTCATCTAATAATGGGCTCTAAACAATTAGGAATATGTCGAATGTAAACTGAAAGCCCTGCAAAACGGAGAAAAGCACTTTCAATAATCATCATCTATTTGATAAATGCTTTGTCCTAGGTTCCTTTATTTGGAAATTCGTTGGGCATACTTGAGATGATTTTGATTGATCGAGTATAAAACTTGTTTTAGACGAACTAAGGACGAAAAGAAAATTTTAAAAACTAAACTCAGATTTTTATCCTTTTTTAATGTCATTTTTATTTTAAAATTTATCTTGCTTTTAAACGTTGAGCACGGCGTTTTGCTGTGCAGTTCAGTCAGTGAGTTCGAATGTTGTAATTACATCGGTTACTTGTAAATAGGTCGTGCTCATTCATAAAATGATTTAGAACCAAGAACAAAATTGAAATGACGACAAGACACCCATTGATTCAAATTGAGTCCTATAAAATCATTCTCAATTGTGCCCTATTTTTATTAATGCTTCTTTTCTACTCTACAGCAAACTCCCAATCAGCCAATGCGCCTTACGGCAAGGATTATTATTCCCTGCTGGATCGATATGAAATAATGTCCAACCGGCTCGAAAATAATTTCCACAGCTCATTCCATCCGTATCAAAGAAAGGACATCGCTTCATTTGCAAATCGCGTTTCGAGTGATTCAATGATCCTCTCACTTTGTGACAGGTTCAACCTTCAGTACTTATTGAATGATAACTGGGAATTTGTAGATACGACCTTTGGTAACAGTAAAAAAACTTTTCTCAAACACTTTTATGCAAAGCAAAACGCCGTGGTGAATCATTATGACAAGGATTTTGAAGTGCAGGTTCAGCCGATTTTATATTTGTCGATTGGTAAAGAATCGGTCGATGGCGTTCAGAACCCCGATTTGATGATAGTAAACACACGAGGGGCCGAAGTACGCGGAACAATAGGAAAGCATCTCGGTTTTTATACGATGCTCACTGATAATCAAGCGATGTTCCCGACTTACGTAATGAATAAAATCAATGAAACAGATGCAGTTCCTGGGGAATCCTTCTATAAGGACCTACCTGGCAGCCAGACGAAACTCTACAAATATCTTTTCAAGGGAAATGGAGTGGATTTTTTTACAGCCAGAGGATACATTTCATTTGACGTCTATAAGAAATACATAAATCTTCAAATCGGTCAAGACAAGAATTTCCTCGGAAATGGATACCGATCATTACTGCTATCCGATTATTCCAGCCCCTATCCCTTTGCGAGGCTCACTACCAAGGTGTGGAAGTTGAACTATACTCTCCTTTTTGCACAATTATACTATAATACATCAAGCCAACCGGGTCTAAATTTCCCAAAAAAGAATCTTGCAGTCCATCATTTAAGTATGAATATCGGGCGACATCTAAACATCGGCCTCTTTGAGGCCGTCATGTATCCGATGAACCCAGACGTGAGCTACTTCAATCCTATTATATTTTATAAGGCTATTGTCAATCAGAATGGCGCCTCGGACAAAGCTATTATTGGACTTGATTGTAAGTACAATTTCGCAAAACATTTCTCTCTATACGGACAAATACTTATCAATGAATTTAAGCTTAGTGAAGTTGTTGGAGGGAAAGGCTGGTGGGGGAATAAACAAGCAGTGCAACTTGGGGTCAAATATGTGAATGTGTTTGGAATTAAGAATTTGGATTTTCAGATGGAAGCAAACATCGTTAGGCCGTATGTTTATTCGGCAAAGGACTCGTCTGCAAGTTCCTATACTAATACAAATATGTCCATGGGCCATCCTCTCGGGGCAAATTTCACTGAGTTCTTATTCATCGGCAGGTACCAACCAGTGAACCGGATTAGTCTCTTATTTAAAGCATTTTTCATTAAACAAGGCCTTGATACAAAAGGAAAAAACTGGGGATCCAATACGCTTTTACCCTACACTTCGAGAGTGAATGAATACGGAAATTATATAGGGCAAGGGGATTTGAGCCACACTGTATTTCTGGATTTCACGTTCACCTATATGGTGAAGCATAATCTCTTTATTGATCTCAAACAAATAATCCGAAACCAAAGTAGCGCATCGGGAATGTTTGACTTAAGGGATAACTATACTTCAATAAGTTTACGATTAAATATGCAGCCTAGATTGCAGGAGTTTTAAATTGGAGATTAATAAAATTCCTATAAAAGTTTTTTTTGACACTGCCACTATGAATCATTTACTATCAGCTGTCCTTTTGGCTATCTCGTCCAACATCGACAACCTGGGGGTTGGGATAGCCTATGGCCTAATCCCTCGGCGAATTCACTTAAGCCATAATCTACTTATTGCCACCGTGTCGGGATCAGGCACTTTAATATCAATGTCAGCTGGGGAATGGGTCAATGATTATATGTCCGAAAGTTTTGCAAATATTTTGGGCAGTTGCATCATGATCTTAATAGGTCTTTACAATATTGCTCAAACGCTGAGGCGAGAGCAAAACAGATTTAAAGATGACGACTACAAATCTTCAAACAACACATCAGTTTTTGGTACCCATAGGCGTGAGGCATTTGCTCTTGCAATTTCACTTACGTTTAATAATCTGGGGGGTGGCCTCGGCGCTGGTATCTCCCATGTAAACATTCCGTTAACTACTGTTCTTACGGTGGGATTAAGTATCGCCACGATCATTGGCGGATACTATTTGGGAAAGAATGCGTCACTCAAAATACCAAAACTTTGGTTGGGCTTATCTTCCGGATTACTTATAGTGGCGATCGGAATTTATGAATTTTTTGTGTGATGCTTTTAGTTAACCAAGCCTGCAAGGCCGAAGTTCCTTCCGGTGCACTACTCAAAATTTACCTACTGCCAAGATATTTTTTCTGGATCAACGTCCGAAATCATCGGAATAGTAAAGGCGTTAGCTTCTCCAGAAACAATAAGACCGTGAATTTTTAAACTCAACTCGATCAGTATCTGATCGGAAAGATCGATTCCATTTTTTTTGTACGCTAATTCCAGAAAATTACTTATTGATTTGAAAATCCCATTGTTATCAGCGTTAAGAGCTCCATTTCCTGATTTAGAGTAATGCACTTTCAATGAGCGTTCTCTTTCGTCTACGACACAAAGCAAACGTTCATTATCACATACATATCTCCATTTCATCTGTCTTTTTAGTTAGTGCCTAAAGCATCATGAATCAGCCTCACGACATGTATTTTCTATAGCCACTCATATCTCGCCAGTGCCTTAAGTTGATCTTCCGTTATTCGAGAGGCTTTGTATGCTTCGTATAAATCCATTGGGACCTCTAATAGGCCGTTTGAAAATCGGATCACATGGTTTAGGTGTTCGTTAATGATGTTTGAATTATAATCTCCAATCTCCGGATTATATTTTTTTATTTCTTCAGCGAGGGACGGTATCATGTTTGGCATCGTCAAAATTATTTTGCTTGATCGAATGTAAAACTTTACTTCAGTTGATTCTCACGAAAAAACACTTTTTTATAAGTATTCAGAATAAACTCAGAATGATTTTATTCTTTTTTAATCTTGTCTTTATTTAAAATTTATTTCTCTTTTGGTCTGTTTAAAGACGGATGTTTTAGTATTGCTGGAAAAAAGAGTGAAAGCAAACACCCGTCTTATTCAAGTTATTTCAATTCTGATCTTCGCTTTAATTTGCGTTTCAATTAGAGGGCAAGGAATTCAACCCCCAGCTCCTGTCTCTATTTCCACTACCGATACGATGTCTGTCAGTCTGCCGGAAGCCGAATCAATTTTAATCAAGAACAACCTTTATCTCCTTGCCAGGCGCTATGATATTGAAACGGCACGGGCACAAGTTTTGCAGGCAAAGTTGTGGGACAATCCAGTATTTTACGTGGAGACGAACCCTCTTAATAATTCCTCGGGCCGGTACTTTAGTTTTATTCCGGCCAATAATTTCAATCCAAATGATAAAAGCACAATTGGTAATGAGGTTATCGCCAACGTCAACCAGCTGATAAAGACTGCGGGCAAACGAAGCAACCTAGTCCAACTGAATAGGATCAATGCTGAAATCTCCGAGTTTGTATTTGCGGATGCGATCCGCAGTTTGAAATATACGCTTCGTTATGATTATTCATTGATGGTGCAGTTTCAAAAATCAATTGACTTATTGGACAATGAATCCAGGTCTATCAAGGTGCTGGTCGACATCATTCAGGAACAACTGTTGAAAGGAAATTTCGCTGAGAAAGATTTGTTACGGCTGCAAGCACTCGCCTTTGATTTGCAAATGCAACGCAAGGATTTCCTGAAGCAGTTGGCAGATGTTGAAGCGGAGGTGAGAACGCTGCTAGGCGTACGCACCGTGGTCTTTATTAAACCAATAGCCGATTCCACCATTTTCAAGCGCACTATTCCCGATCGGGTAGACTCGTTAGTTAGCAGCGCCCTTGACAACCGGCCGGATCTAAAAATGTCTGAATCTCAATTTAGATGGTCGTCTCAGAACCTCAAACTTCAGAAGTCGCTGTCCGTTCCAGATGTTGCTGTAACCTTGAATTATACCCGCTATTCAAACTATCTCCCTGATTATTACGGCTTAGGGGTTACTTCGAACTTGCCCTTGCTTAACCGGAACCAAGGAAATATTAAAAGTGCCAAATCTGATATTAAATCGAGCGAGTCAGATTTTGAAAACCAGAAGATCAGCACGATGAATGATGTGATTTCCCGCTATCTACAATTGCAAGTTACCAAAACGGCATTTGACAATTTTGACCGGCCGTTCGTTGGGAAGTTCGATAAATATTTCCAAAAGCTGATCCTCAACTTTCAGAGAAGGGTAATTGGACTCATCGAGTTCATTGACTTCTTTGAAACATACCGTGACACCAAGTTATCCTCCTTCAATCTTGAGCAGGATTTTTTCCAGGCACAAGAGCAATTGAATTTCAGCATTGGAAAAGACGTAATTAAATAAGGCGACAATAAAAGATAGCACAACAATTAAGTTCGTAAAGCGAAATGAAAACACAATTATCAGCTTCCATTGGTATTTTTTTGTTCCTTATGTTTGGCTGCGCCAGTCACAAAGAGGATAAGAAGACCAACCAAAAATTCTGTTTGTCCGATTCTCTTTTAAAGATTATACGATTTGACACTGTAAAGGTCCGGCCACTTTTCAAGGAAGTCAGGATGACCGGAAAAATCTCCTTTGATGATGATAAAGTAGTTCGCGTTTTTCCCCCGGTATCCGGGCTTGTACAAGACGTCACAGTGTCCCTTGGCGATTATGTTCAAAAGGGGCAAGTGCTCGCTAAAATAAAAAGTTCGGACATGGCCAGCTATAATTCTCAGTACAGAACTGCCCTCGCCAATGAATCCATCGCTAAGCGGAATATGGAGTTTACCGACGAGCTTTATAAATCCGGTGCAGCCGCGGAAAAGGATTTAAGCATCGCCCGCGATAATTATAAAATTGCGATTGCAGAGGATGAGCGCATTAAACAAGTGTTGGCGATTTTCGGAGAAGCTGGTAATGATTATTATCTCATCAAAGCACCTATCTCCGGTTTTATTGTGGAAAAGAAAATTACCGAAGGAACTATCCTTCGACAGGATGCCTCTGACAATGGATTTACAATTTCTGATCTTAAAGATATCTGGGTGTTAGGTAATGCTTTCGAGCGAGATCTGGAAGGAATCGAAGTTGGAGATTCTGTCAGTGTGAAGACTCTCGCCTATGATAAAATTTATCGAGGTGTTGTGAACCGCATCTCAACGACGATTGATCCTGTGACCAAGGCCAACAAGGTCCGGGTGGTAGTGAGAAATTCAGATTTTAAACTTCATCCCGAAATGTTTGCGTCTGTGACCATACACATGCAGACTGAAGATGAGCTTTCCTCAATCTATTCTGAAGCCTCCATATTCAACGAAAACCGGTATTTCATCGTGGCTTATGATGATAAGTGTAACACGCGGGTGATACCGATTACGCCCCATTCAATAGTTGGCAACATTATGTACCTGGAAGAAAAAATTCCAAATGGAATGCAGATTATTTCCAAGTACCAACTGATTGTGTATTCCAAATTAAGCAATGCAAACTAATATACGATGATTAGGTTTCTCAGGGGAATTATCACGTTCGCGTTATCTAACAGGATATATATTTTGTTAGCTGGCATCGCTTTGACGGTGGCCGGCTATATCGGTTTTCTTGATACACCTATAGTTGCCTTTCCCGATCTTACCAATACGCGTATAACCATGATCACACAGTGGCCAGGTCGAAGTGCGGAGGAGGTGGAGAGGTTCATCACGATTCCAATTGAAGTTGAAATGAATACTGTGCCTAAGCGTACGCAGGTCCGAAGTATTTCGCTTTTTGGATTGTCTGTGGTCTATGTCATTTTTGATGATCAGGTTCAGGACTTCGAGGGAAGACAATATGTAATTAATCGCCTTGCCGATGTTGATTTTCCAGATGGTGTACAGCCTTCACTCAACCCACCCCAAGGCCCGACGGATGAAATTTTTAGGTTCACACTGGAATCCAAACAATTCAGTGTGCGTGATATGAAATCTATTATGGATTTTGTGATTGATCGGGGAGTCAAATCGGTCCCCGGTGTAGCCGATTTGGTAAGTTTTGGCGGACAAGTAAAGACTTACGAAATAGCGATTGATCCAGCGCTGCTTGGAAGGTATGATATTACCATTGCTGATGTTTTCAACGCCGTTTCAAAAAGCAATGTTAATGTTGGGGGCGATGTTATTGTTCATAGCCAGCAGGCTTATGTCGTTCGCGGGATCGGACTGCTGACGAGTATCCATGACATTGAAAATGTCATTATCAATACCTACGGCGGAAACCCGGTGTTCTTAAAGAACGTTGGCCATGTCCAGGAGTCGAATTTAAACCCGCTAGGGTTTGTTGGTCGCGATTCTACTGCTAATACGGTGGAGGGAATAGTGATTTTGCGAAAAGGTGAAGACCCCAGCCCAGTCCTGGAGGCACTTAAGGCAAAGATTGTGGACCTCAATGAAAACGTTTTGCCGGGTGACATGAAGATCAATCCGTTTTACGATCGGTCCAATCTGATAAATTTTACAGTGCACACCGTTACCCATAATTTGGTTGAAGGTATATTATTGGTCTGCCTGGTTGTGATGTTGTTTCTTGGTGATTGGCGTGCAACCTTAGTTGCTTCCATCACTATTCCCTTTGCTTTGCTGTTTGCATTCTTCTGTCTGCATTTAAAGGGAATGTCGGCAAACCTGCTTTCGCTTGGTGCAATAGACTTTGGTATTATTGTCGATGGAACAGTGGTGATGACGGAAGGCCTTTTTATTGTGCTAGATAAAAAAGCCCAAGCGATTGGGATGGAGCGTTTCAATAAAATGTTCAAGTTTGGCATCATTCGAAATGCGGGTAGAGATTTGTCACGTTCTGTATTTTTTGCAGCCTTGATTATCCTCACCGCACTACTTCCGATTTTTGCATTTCAGCGGGTGGAAGGAAAAATGTTTTCTCCTCTCGC
>Ga0206934_1131_pt1 | contig 20353 bp, 17 predicted proteins | sample Alteio_BWOrgHeat_16_FD_152932 | JGI IMG/M metagenome (GOLD analysis project Ga0206934, IMG submission 152932) | Enriched cells from forest soil in Barre Woods Harvard Forest LTER site, Petersham, Massachusetts, United States -... | ecosystem: Environmental > Terrestrial > Soil > Temperate forest >...
GAAAACTCCCAGGCTATCCTCAGGTTATAGGCGTTTGAATTGTTGAGTGAATTTTTTTGATAAATACCACTGAATTGAAGGCGCGGGTTAACAGCAAGCCGGGCCTGCAGGATATACAGGTTGATGGTTTTTGTGGTATTATCCGAGCCCACATTTTCAAAATGGTTTTGATTGAATTCGCCCAAAAAAGATATATAAGGTATTGGTGCAAACTGTACTTTGTAATCGCCCGTGATCAGTTTGCCGTTAAAGTAGGTGCCAGCCGTAAACGAAACCAGGGCATTCAATATTTTTGAAGGATCGGTCGAAAAATACACCTGGTGGTTAAAATAGTGATAATTGCCGGGCGCAATGTTGACATTGAGCGGTGAAAAGGTTGAGGTAAGGTTTTGCCAGATGGCCGCCATGCCATACCCAAAAAATCCCCCGTTTTTAAAGTTGAACCAAATTGGGTAAAAAGGCAGATCGGCCTCGGCGAATTTTCCGGTGGAGGCGGTATAGTATATTTCGGGCAATGTGCCGGGTGAATAGGCCAGCAGGAAACTTTTGAAAGGCAACAGATCGCCGCGGTAGAAATAATTGATACCGGGTGTTGTCGCAATCACATCACTCCGCGAAATAAAGCCCATCTGCGGATCAAAGTTTTTGGTGATGACGGATTCCGTCAGCCATATTTCGTGGCTATTGGTATTATTAAAATATTGAAACATGCCGCCAAAACCCTTAGCACCTGTATTGGTGGTAGTGGTTTGCGTGGCCATAACATTGATGGAATTGGACTCGTTGAACCGAAAGAATCCGTCCAGTGTCGATTCGATATTAGCAGCGCCCGGCTGCTCTTTTAGCGTCACCATTCCGCCGATACGATCCTGGCTGCCCAGATTATGTGAAAACCTGCCGACAAAGAAATTAGTTGCCGGGCCGCCGTTGTACCCCTGCTGCCGGATGGCCATAGCCCCGTAGTTCATGGCCGATGACCGGTAAACAAAGCGCCCGCCGCCTACGATAGGTATCGGGTTGCCGCTGGTATCCAGGCCAATAGTACGACTATTGAACGGCTGGTAGTGCATTGAGCCGCCCGCCTGGTCGCCATTCATCATGATCTGAACACCAAAAAGTGAGGCGTTTTCGAGAAAGAACTGGCGTTTTTCGGGAAAGAACACGTTGAACCGGGTAGTATTGTTTACCTGTTGGTCAACATCGGCTTGGGCGAAATCGGTATTAGCCGTCAGATCGAGGATCGCATTTGGGGTAATGGCCCATTTCAGGTCGCCGCCATATTTCAAGGCTGATGTATGCGGAGGTTCTGTACCGTTAAAGTTTTTGTAATGATCGTCAGAGGCCAATACATAAGGGTCCACAATGATATTGGGAACAGGTGGCGGCGGCTGCAGGTTGGTGAGCAAACCCGCGTAATTCATGTGGGTTGAAGAAAACACCCGGGGAAAAGGCGAAAAAGCGCTTATTTCGTTAGTGAGCCGCCGGTTGCGATACATGTTAAAACCCCAGCTTTGAACGGTATCATTGCTCTTGGGATAACGCAGTGTTTTCCACGGAATAGCAATTTCTGCCACCCAGCCCGAATCGCTTCGGGTGGTTCGTACGCTCCATAGGCCGTTCCAGTCGATATCGTAATAAATATCATCGAAGGAAAGCAAATCGCGCTGAACGCCGTAGGCATTGGTTGCAAAGGCGATAGCATTGCGCTGATCGTTGAAGGTATCAAAGGCCAGGTTTACCAGGTCGTGTTTCAGGAAGTCGAAATCACGCGCAAAGTCGGTTGCCATGATGGCTTTTTTACCAAGCGGATCCTTGCAAATCAGGCCGAAGTAAAGGAACTTTTGATTATAGAGCACTTTAACTACTGTGCTAAACTTGGAGGGCTGCCCCTGGTAAGGTTCAACCTGTATGAAATCGGTTGCGCCGGGAGTTAACGCCCAGTCGGGTTCGTCCAATACCCCATCAACTTTGATACTTCCCGAGATTTTTACAGCTTTTAGCTCACGCCGTTTGGGATTTGGTTTGAAGAAATCAGCATCCTGGCCGAAAGCATAGGTTGTGATCAATAAAAAAATGAAAGCAATGCCTACTCTTGCCGATATCATATTTAGGATGAGGGGTTCCTAAAAATATAAAATATACGGCAGATAGTTTTTTAGATAGCCATAAAAGTGTTTTTAGCCGGTTTTATTTTGCGCATGGCTTGCCACCAGTTTAAGTTAACCCACAAAATTTGATTAGGCGGATATAATCCTCGATTTCACCAAACGTTCCTACGGAACGCATTTTGCTGATAACTATACTTCTACCAACCAGACGTCCCGATGGGACGAAAAAATAAAAATGCGTTCCGTAGGAACGCCTGGTCGGTAAAAATCGTCAAAAAAACACCTTTTCGTTCCGTAGGAACGTCTGGTGGTCGCCGAATTAAGGGTAGCGAAGCGATCTGTGCGTCTAATTTTTATGGGGTAACCCAAGGCACCGGCGACTCTGCAAACGGTTATTCTTTTTTCTTCAACCCTTCATAATAGGCTTTCATCATATACCAGGCTTTTTTCTTTTCGCCCTGGTCAGATAGTAGACCTTTGCGGTTCCAGCCTTTCTGGTAAGCGGCTTGCATCCGGTACGGCGACCTGAAATCAGCCAGTACCCAGGGGCATACGCCTTGCAGGAAAGGTATGTTGCCAAACATTTTGATCTGGCTGCGATAAATGTTGGCCACGTATTCCTCGCTCCAGGCGCTTGCTTTTACAGCGGTATCGATTTTGTTGTTATAAACGGATTCGCCGCCAAATTCCGATATGATCATCGGTTTTTCAAAATCCTCCTGCCATTGCATTTTGTTGGGCTCACCCGGCCAGTCGGTATACCAGCCCATGTATTCGTTCACGCCTATCAAGTCCAGGTATTTCATGACGGTATCTTTGAGCGTTATCCTATTATCCTGCCTGCCCACATTGTTAAAGGCCGCTGTCACCAGTCGTGTGGGGTCCAAAAGTTTCACTTCTTTGGCCAGCTCAGTCAGTGTTTTATCCCGCTCTTTAGAAGGGCTGGTCTCATTGGCAACGCTCCATAAGATCACATTACAACGGTTCTGATCGCGTTTGATCACCTCTTTCAGCATCAGCTCTGCCTTGCTTTTCACGGAGGTATCTGCAAATTCGATACCCTGGTAAAGCGGCACCTCTTCCCAAACCATCAGGCCCTGCTCCTCAGCGTAGCGGATGGTATGTTCGTTGTGCGGGTAATGAACCAATCGCACAAAATTGCAGCCCATATCTTTTGCCCAATCGATCAATTGCCGCGCGTCTGTGTCAGAATAAGCTCGTCCGCGCCTTTGTGGTATCTCCTCGTGGATGTTTACCCCACGCAGGAAAACAGACTTTCCGTTGAGCAGTATTTTTATCCCCGAAACTTTAATGCTGCGAAAGCCGATTTTGTCGCTAACGGTATCGCCATCTACAGCCAGCTTTACCGCGTAAAGTTTGGGCTGATCCGGCGACCACAATTCAGCGTTTCTTTTCAGGCTGATGACTGCATAGCCGTGGGCGTCGGTGGTCAGCCTTTCGCTTACTTTTAATCCGGGTATTGATACGGAGATCTGCTTGCCGGCCATGGCGTTGTTCAGCTTAGCGTAGCCTGATATGCGGCCCATATCATTTGGATCGAGCTGAATCTTATAATCCTCTACAAAAACCGGATGTGTCTTTATTAAATGAACATCACGCGTGATGCCGCCATAATTGAACCAATCGAACAGTGAGCCCGGCACGCCATTTCTTACTCTTGCGCTGTTTACCCTTACTATCAGCGCATTATCCTTTGACTTTACTATTCCGGTCACCTCAAGCCCGAAAGGTGTGAATCCACCCTCGTGCCTGCCGAGCTTTTTACCGTTCAGGTACACGTCGGTAATATAATTTGCGCCGCCAAAATTGATGAACACGCGCTCATCCTTCCCGGCATCGCAGTCGAAAGTCCGCTTATACCAAACCGAGCTCTCAAAATACGTGAGTTCGGGCTTCTGCGAGTTAAAATCACCCGGCACCTGCAGGGTATTCGATGGATCAAAGGAGTACTCTACAAAATCAGTCCGCCCGGTTGGTTTGGCGTCTTTATAAATGGCGCGCCAGCCCATCCCTACGTCAAAAGGGTCGACAACTATACTCCAGTTCCCATTCAGTAACCGGCTGTTGCGGCCATACACGTTCGCCATGCTGGTTTGCCCGGATGCGGATAGACGCAGTAACAGAAAAAAGATAAAAAAGGCCGATAATTTTCGTTTCATGGTACGATCAAATTACGGTTTATTTGAGGCATTTTCGCAATCGTTGGTGTTATCACTGCGACTCGTAATTTTTATTGGTCCGTTTTGTTAAGCCGGTTTCACAGCCTCCAGCCCATGCTTATGCATAATGGCCAGCACCTTTTGCATATCGGGCGGTCCGCCTGCATTGATCACCTCAGCCATTTCACGGAAATAAGCAGGTCCTATTGATGCAGGTGAGAGCGTACACAGCACCCTTGCAGGTTTATCGTGTTGATTGTGGAAGCCATGAACCACGCCACGTTTGATGAAGCAGGTGTCGCCCGCATGAAGTTCGAATGTTTTATCCCCTACGAGTTGCGTTGCAGTGCCCTCCAGTACATAAAGCGTTTCATCCACCCCAACATGAAAATGCGGCGCAGGGACTTTGGCTCCGGGGTGGACGATAAATTCAAATTGCACTAAAGTGCCGTCGGTATCGTCACCATCCAGCAGGAAATTGATTTCGAGCGAACCGACGCTGATTTTTTCTTTATAGGCAGGAAACATATGGAAAGGTTTTGATGTGTGACAGCAAAGAAATAGGTAAGCCGGTACAAGTGCAAACATTTGGCAATAAATAATTAATAAAAAAGCCGTAGTTGGTTTTGGCGCCAACTACGAGCTGTTTTAACTATTAGCTACTTACTTATTTAATCTTCCTGATACGATAATTGCCTACATCGGCAACATAGAGATTCCCTGAAGCATCGACGGTGATCCCACTGGGTGCAAAAAATCTTGCATCGGGCCCGGGTCCGTTTTTATAGTCTGAATTATCGCCGCCGGCCACCGTGCTTACCACACCCGCAGGCGTTATTTTGCGTATCCGGTGATTGCCGAGATCGCCCACGTAGAGGCTGCCATTTTTATCGATGGCCAGTCCTTCCGGGTTAAAAAATTCTGCGCCTGCACCGGGCCCGTCATTAAAACCGCCAACGTTTGGCGTACCTGCGAAGGTACTCGCAACTCCGCCCGGTACAATTTTGGTGATCACATGCTTACCGCTTTCCACCACGTACATCGTCCCGTTCTCGTCGAATACAATGCCGTGCGGCCCGTTCAATGTAACATTTGGCAGGGTGGTAACAACACCTCCGGGATTAACCTTGCGGATGCTCTGGTTATTATTATCGGTAACAATGAGGTCGCCGAATGAGTCGATCGTGATTCCTGATGGGGCATTAAACTCCGCCTGGTCTTTGATGCCATCTTTGAAACCGGCAACGCCATCGCCGGCAATGGTGCTCACCGTACCGCCAGGTGTTACCTTGCGAATGAGATTATTATAAGTATCTGCAACATAGATATTTCCATTGGCATCCACTACCAGCGCCTCGGGATAATTGAACTGGGCCGTGAGTGCATCGCCATCGGCAGTTCCTGTGGAGCCGTTACCGGTCAGTGTACTTACCATCCCGTCCGGCGTGATCTTGCGGATGCTGTTGTTATGGCTGTCGGCAACGTATACATTTCCTGCGGCATCGGTCGCAACGCCATAAGGATCGTTAAACCGGGCGGATGAGCCGGCACCATTGGTGAATCCAAACTGGCCCGTTCCGGCAAAGTCGCTAAGGGTATAACCACCTGTTCTGGTGGTATCGCCCGGCGGGTTGCCGGTGGGCTTCATACTATCTTTTTTGCTGCACGAACATAAAAGCAGCGCACATGCGGCGATCGCCAGGATTGGTTGCAGCGGCTTAAGTAAAAAGGGCATCTTCATCTAATTCAATAATACCAGGTCTTCGATACCCATTGACGCGCGGGATATGTAAATGGTTGTCTCATCAGCAACAATTAACAGTAATATTACAATACCCGAAGACGGCTTCTCTGGCCAGTTGCTTTTACACTATTGTGATGTGATTTTATTTCTAACTTAGCCCTATCAACACAATTCTAATGAAGATCGCCACTTATAACGTCAATAGTGTCAATGCCCGTTTGCCCATTTTACAGCGCTGGCTCACTGAAGCACAGCCCGATATTGTATGCTTCCAGGAACTGAAGGCAGTGCCTTCAGTTCCTGGAAGCATACAATATCGGGCTGTGCTTCAGTGAGCCAGCGCTGTAAAATGGGCAAACGGGCAGTGCACGAAAATTTCCCTTTGCAAGCCATTAACGACCTCGGCTACCAGGCGATATGGCACGGGCAAAAAAGCTGGAACGGCGTGGCCATTTTATCGAGGGTGGGTGATATTACAGAACGCTGCCGCGTATTGCCCGGCGACCCCGAAGATATGCACAGCAGGTATATTGAGGCCGAAGTGAATGGGATTGTGGTAGGCTGTCTTTACCTGCCCAATGGCAATCCTTATCCTGGTGAAAAATTTGATTATAAGCTGCGCTGGATGGACCGGCTGGCTAAACATGCTGCTGATTTGCTGGCCGAAGGCAAACCAACGGTACTGGTGGGCGATTACAACGTGATCCCTACCGAAATTGACGTATATAAACCTGAAAACTGGGTGAACGATGCGCTCTACAGACCCGAAACCCGCGAGGCTTTCCAAAAGCTGCTCGCGCAGGGCTGGACCGATGCCATCCGCAAATTGCATCCAACAGATCGTATCTATACGTTTTGGGATTACTTCCGCAATAACTTTGCCCGCGATGCAGGGCTGCGCATCGATCATTTTTTACTTAGCCCGCAATTGGTTGATAAGCTTAAAGCCACCGGCGTTAACCGCGATGTGCGCGGCTGGGAAAAATCGAGCGATCACGGCCCGGTTTGGATCGAACTGGCTGATTAAAATATCAATACAAACCTTCACGCGGCAGGCAGGGCCACGTGAAAAGTGGTGCCTTCGCCTTCTTCGCTTTCCAGCCAAATGCGGCCCTTATCTGCTTTAACAAAATCCTTGGTCAGCAGCAGGCCAAGCCCGCTTCCTTTTTCCTTTCGGGTGCCAAAACTAACTTTCAGGTTGCTGGTCAGGAACACCTCCTGCTGGCCCTTGCTGATGCCTATGCCATGGTCCCTGATAGAAAATATGATTTCTTTTTGGGCGGTACCCTTGCCGGCGTCTATTTCGATCGCACCTCCTTCATGACTAAATTTGATAGCGTTGGATACCAGGTTGCGTATCACAAACTCAAAGTGATCGGCATCTGCATATAGCCTCATATAACCGGGTGTTTGGTCGCTGATGCGTATGTTTTTTTGCGAAGCCTGTTGCGACAATAAGCTAATGCAACGTTCGATAACCGGTTTGGGGTCGAAATCTACGGGCTTAACATCAACTCCCCTTAATTGTGCATTTCCCCATTCAAACAGGGCCTGTAATAATTCGAGCGAGGCCGTAGTCTGTTTCCTGAGCTCGGCAATCATTCCACGCAACTCCGTTTCGGTAAAATCTTCCGTTTCCATCAGTTCGAACAGGTTGGCCGCGCTTGCCGCAGGACCCTTCAGATCGTGCCCGATAACCGAAAAGAGCGTGTCCTTTACCCGGTTTGATGTTTTTAGTTCCAGGTTCAGCCGCTTCATTTTTCGCAGGTATAACCACAACAGGGCCAAAATAATTGCAATTGCCGCCAATATCACCTGGCCCAGTTGCAAGGCGGTTTCGTCACGCTTGTTCACCTTTTGCAGGTGGCCGATCTTTTCGAGCGAGTCCTGAAGCGCATAGCTGCTGTCGAGCGCGGCAATATCCTTTGCCGTATTAGCCTGTAGCAGGCTATCAAGCAAATGACGTTGCTCCTCCAGGGCGTTCATTGCCTCGCGGTAATTTTTTTCCTGGCGATAAACACCCGCCATAGCTTCGTAAATACGCGCTCTGAGTTGAGGCTGATGTATTTTTTGAGCGATATCAAGTGCCTGTCTAAGGTCATTCAGGCTGGTCGCGGCATTTTCATTTTTTAAAAGTGATGCAATGTTGATCAGCGCTTTCACCTCTTCCCCTGGCTGGTTAAATTTTTTAGCTTCCGTAAGTGCCTCCTTATACATTTTCAGTGCTTGTGGCTGTTTGCCTTCGTCCTGGTATACCTTGCCCTCTTCATCCATCAAATAAACCTCGGTATCGCGCCTGCCATCATGGTCGCTATCATGAACACCTTCCTGCAGGTAATGCAGGGCGGTTTTTTTGTCGCCCTTTTTCAAATACAGGTTTCCGATATTTTCGAGCACTATATAGTAAGCGTCGGGTCTCATCTTGTGCTGCTCATACAGCACAAGGGCTCTCAGGTAGTAGCTCAGGGCCTTATCAATATTTCCCTTTTCTTCGTATACCCTGGCAAGGTCAGCATAAGTTTCCAGTATGCCCGTACTGTCGCGGCTATCTCCGTAAAGCGTCATCGCTTGCTGAAGGTCGTGTGTTGCGCGGGATACATTTTGTTCCTCGCCATCAAGTAATCCTATTTTATCATAGGTGTACGCAATGTTTTGCGCGTCGTGCATGCTGCGGAAAATGCCCAGCGCCTCGTTATAGAATTTTCTGGCCAGTTCGGTGTGGTGATGGAAAGCATTCACTTCGCCTATTTGCAGCAGCAAAAGAGCCTGGCCCTTTTGATTGCCCAGCTTTTCGGCCAGTTTTATGCCAGCCTGCGCATAGTGTACAGCCGAATCAGGCTGGCTTTCGGTATAGGCCGCGCTCAGTTCAATCAGTATTTTAACTTTCTGTGATTCGGGGGCATTTTTTAACCGCAGGAGCAAACCGGCGGGTTGCTGGGCCAAGGCAGCAAAAGGCAACAGGCTAAACAAAAAAAGAAAGTATCGCATAGGTAAACTCCACCGATACTTTTACGCGCATCACCTGTTGAATGTTTTTCATTTTTTCCTAAAAAGCAAAATGATTATAAGGAAGCTAAAGTGCAAACAAGTGGATTGAAGTGTGTTTTTGTTATTATCCGGAAATTATTTGTACTCCTGCCGAGTAAGTCAAATGTTTCTCAATAGGTAAAATTGCATATTGGTTAATGGTTGATTATGCTGTAAAAGCCCCCTGTTCGGGTCATCCATAAGTATCAGCTTTAAATCTTTTTGCCAGCAAGCCTGTTGCTTGCTCCAAATCGATATCCGCTACCGTCACTCCCGTTTGCCTGTAGGGTTGGTAAGCAATGCAGCGACCGTCCGGCGCGATGATAGCGCTTGCCGATTCCGGGTATTTGGAGGCGTAATTAGATGCGGCAAAATAGATGGTATTCTCCATTGCCCGCAGCATCTGCGCTTTCTCATAGTATGGGTTGTCCTTGTGGCCCCATTCGGTTAACGTGGGGCCTTCATGCTCGCTTGCGCTAAATGTTGGATGAAACACGATCTGCGCCCCGCGCACAGCCGACCACCTTGTGGCCTCGGGATAGCGGAAGCCCTCGTGACATATGGTGATGCCAAACTTTATGCCGTTCACTTCAAACAGCCGGCGTTCCGTTCCCGGTTGCCAGATTGGATCTTCGGATGGGTCAAGCTGATTTTTGGATTGATAACCCAAGGCTTCACCTTTGTTTGAAATTACCTGCGCCACGTTCAAAAATTTGCCGTCATCGTACCAATCCATGGGTATGATGATGGCGATGTTGTTGTCGGCAGCAATCCTGCATACGCTGTCCAACGCAGCCTGCAATTGACCCTGCGAGCACTCTTCAGGATGATATTCCGGTACCGGGTACCCGGGAAGATAGGATTCCGGGAAACAAATGATCTCCGCCTGTTGAACTGCAGCGTCTTTGGATAGCTTTTCAAGCTGGGTTATCCCGTCGTCTAACGATTTGGGGTATGGCGGGGTAGCAACAGCGATCTTCATAACGCACTAAGATAAAAATAAGCTTGATAAGAAAACGCCTCGCGTCAATCGCCTAACGCTCTGCTTTCTTCAGCACATAAAAATACATGTCGCGGCTTTTTCGGAAACCCAGGCTTTTGTACACTTTGATGGCGCGGTCGTTATCAAAACGTACATGCAGGTAAGGAATTTCTCCTGCCGACGTTATCCTGTTTATTTGCTGCTGCAGCAACTGTCGGGCGTACCCTTTCCCGGTATGCCCGGGGTGGGTGCACACAGCGCTTACCTCGGCATAATTATAAGCATGCATGCGCTGTCCGGCCATGGCCGCAAGCCGACCGTCTTCAAAAATGCCGTGATAATGCCCGAAGTCAATGGTACGTACAGAGAACGGGCCGGGATTGGTCAGTTTGGTCAGTTCCAGCATTTGCGGGATGTGCTCGTCGGTTAGCTGAACCAATTGGCTATCCGGGTCATCGCCATTCGGTGTTCCTTCCCAAACCATTTGTATCCCCGCGATCATTTGCGGAATGTGCCATTGAGCCGGTATATCAATCTCAACGGGCGTCATAAACAGGGCAGGGCCATTATGGGGCAGCGTATCATAAAGCAGCTGAAAATTTTCAGGCGTGTTTTCTGCAAGGCCGGCAAATGGTGAAACCTCTTTAGCGAAAAACTTAACCCTATTGTTACCGAAAGCCAGGTTTTGATTGCCCGAGTTGAGCGCATGCCAGGCAGGGCTTGCCAGTATGTGTTCCATTGAAGCAAACCTATAAAAAAGCTGCTTATCCTATCGTACGTAATATCCTGATTATTAGTATTGACACCAGGATGGCAATTATTTCTCATTCCCGGTGCGAAAATTCTTAGAAAAGCGCGGTTAGTTTTGCTATGAACCTGTTATTTCCGGGAATTTTTTGCCACGTACTGATCGAAAGCGACGATCTTCCCGTTTTTCACCTGCCAGTTTTCCTGCATCAGGACGGTATCGGCTTTGCCCTTATTTTTAGGGTATCTTCTTTCGCGCGACCAGATGTTTACCCAATCCTCGTTCTTATCGTTGATATGCGCGCTTTGCCACATCACGATATCAAAGCGCATCGAATCAAGCCCGTCGATGTCACTTTTGGCATAAGCAAGCAATTTATCCGTCGGGCCAAAAAAATGCATGCCGTTAGCATCGTCATATCTTACCGAATCGGCAAAATAGGGCTTCATCGCCTGTATGTTAGCCGTTTCGAACATCTTCCAAACCTGCAATACCCGCTGCGCATTAGCCGGGTTGCCCGGCACGGTAATATCCGATGAATAGGTAGCTTTATAAGCGTATTTCAGCGTGTCTTTTGGGGTGCTGCCGGCATCCCTGTTGTTTTTTGACCCGCAAGCGGTTAGTACGGCGGCGGCCGTCAATATTAGCAATGCTTTTTTCATGCTCGTAGTTGAGAAATAGTTAGTTGTGCTCCCGGGTTATCCGGTAATAAAATTTATGATGGCTTGCTCTTTTCAACAAATGCTTTGAACTGATCAACCCACTTTTGATTCTGCTTTTTGATCATGTTCGAAGTGAACACCGACATTAATTTCGGCATCAAACCTTTCGTTTTCATAAAGCCGACACCGGTTACGTACAATGTATGTTCGCCGGGTAACTCTTTAAAGCGGGCTATCATGGTATTGGCGCCGTGCTTGTGCTCATAGAAGGCGATCATCTCCTTAGGCAAATTCATCTCCTCTATAGTCTCAGTCATTTCGATGTTATGGCCGTTGTTTACAAATTTGACTTTTGCCTTTGAGCCTGTGGCCCGCGGCGTGCCGCTTATCGGCTCATAGCTTACAAAACCATCCTGCCATTCCTTAAAATAAGCAGGATTATTGAATAAAGCCACCACCTCACTGATGGGGGCGTTAATTTCTGCGCTGCATTCGAATTTCATAACGATCTTATTTTAGTGTTAATCTTTCTTTTTGCTTTTTGACGTAGGTTTCGGTTTCAGTGTGCTTACATAATGGTGACTTATGGCGAAGTAAGGCTTCAGTTCATCCAATTGCTGCAGCAGCGTATTTGGCACTACCACATACTCTTTTTGCACAATGCCATAATTTTCGGCCAGCCTGGTTTTATATTTTTCAATGAATTTTGATTTCACGCTTTCCGGCAATTTGAGGCACACCTCATCCTGTTTGGAAAGGAAGCTGTACATATGGCCGTTGAGCGAGGTATAGGGGATAGTATCGCCTTTTAGCCCGGCGCCGGGGTGCGAGGCCACAAGTTGCGCGTACAACAATTCCTTCTCGGTTCTCGATGGTTTGGTCTCGCCCATAAAATTATCGGATGCGTGGTTTGCTTAGATAAAATTAAGCAAAAGGGAATGGAATTTGCAAGAGGGAAGAAATGCAAATGCGGAATGCCAATTGCGGGATAATATAATTAAAAACTCCGCATTCGACATTTCGCATTTCGACTTACTGCAACAGCGTCGCATGCATACCCGGTTTATAAGTGCCGGCCTGCACGCCGAAAGCAATATTGATACGGTTATAGCTATTGATCGCGATAACACTCATGGTCAGGTCAACCAGTTCTTCGTCCGAAAAATGGTTACGCACTTCTTCGTAAACCGCATTGGGTACGTGGTTATCCTGTAGTTTGGTGAGCGACTCGGCCCAGGCCAGCGCAGCACGTTCGCGGTCGGTATAAAATGGTGTTTCGCGCCAGGCATCCAGCACAAAAAGGCGCTGGCCTGTTTCCCCGGCTTCCAGCAGATCCTGCGCATGCATATCCAGGCAATAAGCGCAGCCATTGATCTGTGATACGCGTAAAGAAATTAAATCCAGCAAGGTTTGCTCAACCTTCGATTTTGCCAGGTAAGCGCCTAAACTAAAAAGCGGCCGCATAGCGTTGCCTGCCTTTTCATAAAAATTGATCCTCTTTTCCATCTTGTTCTTATTTGTTGTATTTACCTGAATGACGACCGGCTGGGGCGAAATTGGACAGCACGAGAGAGATTTTTGAGCAGTTTATGTAAGTTTTCACTTATGATGGCGCACTTTTTTCACTTACGATGGCGCGATGCTTGAGATGGAGGCATATCGTGAACGGTAGAATGTAAGAGGTCCAGGCTGGCCAAAGGGCCGTAGATGTCCGTTTGTTCGCCATTCCCGTTATAGTCAACCAGCCGTTTCTATTGCTCCACCTGTTTGGAGTTTTGGGCCGCATCGCCAACAAAAACGCCGGTGCCGTTCATTTTAACCGGGCCGTAGAATAAACCGTTCCCTTTACTAATACTATATCTATGCATTAATTGATCATGCAGGGCATCCGGTTGCTTTTGACCGTTTACAATCAACGCTGTTTCGGTTAAGCCAAACCATTTCACTGAAGCATCATCGGGCGCTGCATTTGCATTCACCAGATCAATAATAACATTATGGGCTCTTTGTCGCTGTGCGGAATAGCTTACGCTGTCCTCGCGCCATCTTTGACGCAATCCTTCCAACTTCAAACTCATAGCGTTCATGTCCTCTGGCTTAAGACTGGCGTTTGAAGGTTTATGCAGCAGTGAATCTAGGTAACGTTGTTTGCCATACTCCTTATCGGCTTTGAATTTTGAAGCGAGAGCCGCAGCATAAGCCCTTTCCTGTTCCTGAAACAACCTGATGATGTATCCATATTTTGGCAAATCGTTGTCCTTCACTTTCTCGCCGTTAATATCCATAGCCACGAGCTTATTACCGGCAATAAAAAAATGATATTTTTTACCATTGATATCCTCCGCCGTTATATCGTTAATGACACTATCGAAACCACTCCGTTTGAATGATTTGCTTTTAAGATTTACGAGGGAGTCAATTTTATTATGCAAGGTATCCATTACCGACGCGCCTGATTTTTGGGGCGTCGGTGTTTTTCCCTTTACAGCATAACCAGCGACGGTATTCGACAATGCTTTTGGCTGCTGCTTGATTATCACGTTAAACAATTGCTGTACGGCATATTTCGTGCTTGTTGGCAGGCCCGTGAAAGCTGACAGCACAATTAACCCGGCTACCAGAACAACCTTCTCGGTCATGCTCAATCGTTTGTTTTCTTTATTCACTATTCTTAGCAAACGGTCCCGCATCTGGTTGGCCGAGCCAATACTCATAGCCAATGCCAGGCGGCTGTTATCTTCATTTCCTACGGCCAGCAATGCTTCCAGGTAATTGGCTTTACGGTTCATGCGGCTAAGCACCATATCGTCACAGCAGGCTTCCCTTTCGGCGCGGATCAGCGATGATAACCACAACAATCCCGGATTGAAGAAGAAAATGGTCTCTACCAGACCCTGCAAAATATTAACGAGGTAATCGCGGCGGTAGATATGTGCCAGTTCGTGCCATAAAATACTTTCCAACTGTTCAGCAGGCAACTGCAGGATAATCCCCATTGGCAGCAGGATCACCGGTTTTAGCCAGCCAACAACCGCCGGCACTTTAACCAGTTCAGATTGCACCAGGTGTATCTTCTGCCTGATGCCGATCTGCCTGGCAAATAGGTCAATCTTATGTTTAAGCTCTTCGGTTACCGGATGTACTTTGTAATTGCGTATCCGTTGTATATATAATAATCCGCCTGCCAGTTTTAAGCTTTTGAACACAAAAAACAGCAGCCATACCAGAAAAATCACATCGATGTGCAGATTAAGAAAATCAACCGCCCTTTTGACAGGGCTTATGGCTTCCCTGCTCCCCGCGCTTATCATTGTTTGGTTTTGGCCATAATTAACAACAGCTGTTCCCTGTCCTGTATGAACGGCCCCTTGCCCCACCGAGCGGATTTGAAAATAAAAGGCGATACTTACCGATAACACAAAAAGCACCAGAATCCGACATAATAACCGGTATCTTAGCGCAGCGCCCGACTTGCGGGTAACGGAAATCACCAGGCCGGCGAGTGCGGCTATAATTAGCCCTATCCATAGTGAGTGGATCAGTGTCCAGCAGATGGCTTTCATTTCGTGGTCCGAAAGCCATTGGGTTAAAAATGAGGATTCCATAACTTAATCCTTTTGATCTATCTTTTTAATCAGTTCTTTAAACTCTTCCATTTCTTCAGGCGATATTTTCTTGTCGCCCAGCAGTTGCATCATCAGGCTGCCCGCCGAACCGTTGAACAGGTTATCCACCACCTTGTCAAGCAGGAAGCCTTTGGTTTTTCCTTCCTCTACAGCGGCCTTGTAGATGTGGGTCATCTGGCTGGCGTCTTTCGTTACCAATCCTTTATCAAGCATAATGAGCATCAGTTTTTGGGTGGACATATAGATTACCGCCCGCTTCCGCTCATTCAGCTTTTCGTTCACAAATCTTACGGTCGACGGCCCATACTGCCATAAGACCTGCAATATTTCCAACTCTGATTTCGTAGGTTCTGATAACATGCTTTTTCCCATTTTGAATGATCTCTTACTCAAACATAAGAAGATGCGGATTTTACTTTCCTTCCAGTTGTTTTAACGCATTTTTCCCGTCCTCATCCTTCGGGTTGAGCTCTACAGCCTTTCTATACATCAGGATCGCCGCTTCTTTTTTTCCATTCCTGGCCAGAGTCTCCGCATAACTGTCATATGCGTTCCAACTGCCCGGAAACAATAGGGTATTTAACCGGAAAACTTCCAGCGCCTCCGGAGCATGGTTGTCAAATAACATGCCATAAGCCAAACCGTTCATTTCGCCTTCATCAAGATAGTAGTTGGCTGTATCGGTTTTCAGTTCATTGAAACGCGCCAGCGCATCATCGGCGCCTTTGTTGACCAGGCTCTCGGTATAGATTCTCGCCAGGGGCAATTTATAATGATGCAGGGGCTGGTTGTTCAGCAGGCGGAGTATATTAAACGCGGCCGCACGCACGTTATAGTGTGTGATATTATCAAGCACGATAATGGTTTGATCGTGTGAAATGTCCCTGATGAATATGGTCGAAGTCCCGGGCATTCCGCCGGTATGATATACTACCTTTCCCATTGAGGTATCGCTAAGCGTACCCCAGCCCAAACCGTAATACACTGTTGTACCGTCGTTCCACCGGCCTTGATCGGGTTTGCCGCTGTTCAGTTTCTCGGGTACGAAAGCCTGTTGCAGGGTAGCCTGTTTAAGCAGTTTGCCGGTATAAAGCGCCCGGTCGAACCGCAACAGATCTTCGGTAGTGCTGACAATATTGCTGTTGCCGTACATGCCGCGGAGGATAATGTGGCCGACCTTATCGTCAGCAACCGAATCTACATTCTTTAACCGGCCCGGATCATAGTTGACATAGTCATAATTTTGGGTCAGGTCTTTGTCTTCCGATGGTTTCAGGCTGGAAGAGATATATGTATGGGCCATCCCTGACGGCTTAAAAATAAATTTGGCCAGGTAATCTGAAAAGGACATTCCGGATATTTTTTCTACGGTCATCGCCAGCAGGCTATAGCCGATATTGGAATAGTTCCACAGCTCTCCCGGTTTGCCAACGATGCCCTGTTTGTCATTTTTAATGGCCGGAATAATGTCGTCATTGGTGAATATCTTATCGGGGTCGGCCTTGTGCGGCGCCTGGAACACATGGTAGTCATTCAAGCCGGAGGTATGCGAAAGCAGCCCCCTGATCGTGATCTGGTCAAAAGGGAAATCGGGCAAATATTTGCGAATCGGGTCGTCCAATTTCAGCTTGCCCTTTTCCTGCAGTTGCATGATTGCAACCGAGGTAAAGACCTTGGAGATCGATGCGATCTGGAATGAGTGATGTTCATTGTTCAGTATTTTCCGGCCAACGTCTGCATAACCCAATGAGCGCTGGTAGATCACCCGGCCATGGTCGGCGACCAGGATGTTACCGCTTAGTTCATGTTCAGTATAATAGGCCGTTACCAAGCTGTCAATTTTTTTGACCGTGTTTTGGGCGGATGCCTGGGTAACTGCGAGGATCGTACCCAGGAAGATCGATAGACCTTTTAGCACGAAAAGACGATTTTTTTCCATTTGAATAAATGTGATTTGTTTAAAAAAAAATGCTCAGTTCACCCGTTAAACATAAGAATATATTCTTATGTTTCAAATAATCTTGGTTAAATAATTCATAATATATTGATAATCAATTTAATAAAATAAGAATAATTTCTTATCTTTACTAATAAATAAACGTCGGGTTATCGTAAGTGTTCCAATCGGGATTGTATAAACGCAAAAATGTGTTTTTATACTAAAAAGCCACTTTTCCGCGCCATCATAAATGAAAAAAGTGCGCCATCATAAGTGAAATGTTACAGTTTATTCAGGATTTCCATGTGGCCCTTAAAACAAAAGATTTCGGCCTTTAAAACAAAACTCGCCGCGCGGCATCGCTATACCTTTGTTCTCATTAAACGATAAACAAAAATGAGAAAATCAGAAATAACAGACAACTACAACGGGGTGTTACAGTTGCCGCTGGGTTCGGGCTTTAATGCTTTTTCAGCTTCTTCAGATGTGATGCAAAACATCGATCTGAAAGGAAAAATAGCTATTGTTACCGGAGGTTACGCGGGTATTGGTTTAGAAACCGTAAAATCCCTAACCGCAACTGGCGCCCGTGTGATCGTTCCTGCGCGCGACATGGATAAAGCCGCAAAAAATCTCACCGGAATCAAGAATGTTAGCATTGAGCGACTCGACCTGATGAATCCTGCGTCGATCGATGCATTTGCCTCAAAATTCATGGAAACCGGCGACCCCCTGCACATCCTGGTCAACAATGCCGGTATCATGTGGGTGCCGCTTCAGCGTGATCAAAGGGGCTATGAGTCGCAGTTGGCTACCAATCATTTGGGTCATTTTCAGCTTACTGCACGGCTTTGGCCGGCATTGAAGCAAGCAAACGGCGCCAGGGTTATCAACGTGTCGTCATTCGGGCATCAAATGGCGTCTTTCGATTTTGAAGACCCCAACTTTGAGCATCGTGATTACGAAACGCTGCAAGGATATGGTCAGTCAAAAACAGCTAATAATCTATTTGCGGTCGAGCTGGATCATCGCGGTCAGCCTGCAGGCGTTCGGGCTTTTTCGGTACATCCCGGGTCGGTAAACGGTACTGATTTGGGAAGGGTAGCGCCAATGGCCTTGTTTCAGCAGATGGGGACGCATGATGCAGACGGTAATATATTTCCGGAAGTGGCCAGGAAATTAAAGACGGTGCCCCAGGGTGCGGCCACATCCTTATGGTGCGCCACCAGCCCGCAACTGAATGGCATCGGCGGCGTCTATTGTGAAGACGCCGACGTGGCCGAATTGGACCTGGGAAATATCGATCACCGGTATGATGAACCTTCAACGCTACGCGGCGTAAAGCCATACTCGGTAGACGCGGAGAACGCTAAACAGTTGTGGAGCTTAAGTGAGGAATTAACAGGGGTTGTGTTTTCGGCTGATTAATCTCGCTGAATCTTATTTATTATTTTTGAAGGTAGAACAAATCATGGAGCAGCAACCGCAATACATTCATAGTGATATCAAACGATCAACTTTTGAGGATCGTTTCTTTAAGGCCGATGTGTTGTTTGAAGATCATTTGCTGGTTTGGCTGATATCGGGTGAAACGAGGATCGTGCAAGCGGGGCGCACCTACTTGTTTGGAGCCGGCGAAACGTTGTTTTTCCCACGGCATTTACTGGCGTCGGTGGTTAGCTATCCCAAAAATGGAGTGCCGCATCAATCAGTGAGCATGCACCTTACGCTGAGCCGGCTCAAAGATTACTACAAAAAAAATGGGAACCCGGCCGAAACTCTTCCGGTCGCCGAACCGGCGTTTCAAGCCTTTCCGCAACATCCTTTACTGAAAAGCTGTTTGGCATCACTGATCCCTTATTTCGATCTCAGGGAAAACCTGCCCGATGCCATTGCTTCCTTGAAAATAGAAGAGGCCATTCACATTCTGAGAGCAATTGAACCCGTCATTGACTATACGCTGGCTAATTTTGCCGAGCCCGGGAAGATCGACCTTGCTAATTTTATGGAGCGAAATTATATGATCAATATGCCGATAGAAAAATTCGGCTACCTGACCGGCCGAAGCCTGACTACTTTTAAACGCGATTTCAAAAAAGCTTTTCAAACCACGCCGCAGAAATGGCTCACCCGGAAACGGCTCGAGCTGGCGCATTACCATATAAGAGAGAAAAGCCGGAAACCCTCGGAAGTTTACCTGGAGACCGGCTTTGAAAATCTTTCCCATTTTGGCTATGCCTTCAGGAAGCAATTTGGTTACGCACCTACTGAAGATATTTAAGATGGCAAAATTGTGTATCAGAGCTTATCGATCTTTTTCTGAAGAGCCTGTTTATCGGCATGCGTTTTAGCGACAGCCAAAGCCTTTTGAAAGTTTTGTTTGGCAAGGGCATCGTCGATGCCAGTATACAGCTCGCCCAATAGCGAAAAATAGAAGGGATAATTTTCCAGCTTCAGTTGTTCGGCTTCGGCAATTGCCTGGTCCTTGCCGTTTGCTTTTGCAAGCGCGTAGGTGCGGTTTAATGCTGCAACCGGCGAGTATTCTATCTGCAGCAGTTGGTTATAAAGCTGCAATACGCTTTCCCATTTTTCGGCAGTGTCAGTCTTTTGCGTGTTCCAATAGGCAATACCAGCCTCGAGATGGTATTTGGATAGTTTATCGCCGCTGGCGGCGCAGTTAAGGAAATAGCTTCCCCGGCTGATCAAATCGGTATTCCAAAGACTCGTGTCCTGGTCCTCGTATAAGATCATCTCACCATTTTTGCCCATCCTTGCCTCAAACCGCGAGGCATGGAAGCACATCAGTGCAAACAAGGCATTCACCTGTGGTTTGTTGGTTTCCTGATGCTCCACCAGCATGTGGCAAAGACGCATTGCCTCCAGGCAAAGCTCCTTGCGGAGGGTTTGGTCCTGGCTGATGGAATAATAGCCCTCGTTAAAAAGCAGGTAGATGGTTTTGAGCACCGTTTCCAATCGTTCGTCCAGTTCGGCCGGTGTGGGGAGCTCGATTTTTATCTTACCCTCACGCAGCTTTTCCTTTGCCCGGTATAAGCGCTTGTTGATGGTTTCCTTATTGCTTAAAAAGGCTGCTGCTATCTCATCGATGCCAAAGCCGCATAGGATACGCAGCGACGGTACGCATTAATAGCCATGAAAGAACCCGAATTAATACCGCACCTGTTCAGGACAGAATATCGCAAGATTGTATCCGTCCTGAGCAGGCGGTTTGGGTTCGAACAGATCGAGATCGCTGAGGACATTGCCGGCGATACTTTTCTTACTGCGGCTCAAACCTGGCCCATGCAGGGCATCCCGCCCAACCCGGTAGCCTGGCTTT
>Ga0206934_1132_pt1 | contig 20318 bp, 20 predicted proteins | sample Alteio_BWOrgHeat_16_FD_152932 | JGI IMG/M metagenome (GOLD analysis project Ga0206934, IMG submission 152932) | Enriched cells from forest soil in Barre Woods Harvard Forest LTER site, Petersham, Massachusetts, United States -... | ecosystem: Environmental > Terrestrial > Soil > Temperate forest >...
TGAAGAAAACAAAGCTACGCTACCGGCAATAGCCGTGCGTGAGACTCTGACAAAATTGAAAACAGGAAGGAAGACGGCGAAATAGCTCAAATCATCCTTTGTTCTTAAAATCACTTTTATTAATTGTAACTTGATGGGATGTACCTCGAAGTACCCGATTCACAAGAAAAGATAATCGTCTTTCGCGCATATCACATAGCCGTGGAGGCCAACCTGGCCAAAACTAAACTAGATGCGTATGGCATTCCCTGTTTTCTTTCTGGGGAGAACTTCGGTAATCTTTACCCTATTAGCAACGATGTGTTCCCGGGAGTACGGCTTCACCTGTTTGAAGTAGACTCAGCGCAGGCCACCGAAATATTAAAAGACGAAACTGAAAGCTAATGATGATGAGCGTTTTCTTTAGCTCCTGGTGTCATCCCTTCTTGAACATTAATTACAAAATCTGCGGTGTGAACTTGCCCCTCGGTCTTAAATTGTAACCAACCTCGAAAAATACCAGCCTTACCAAATGTTGTATGTAAGTCGAGCCTGCCCTTGGCTACGTTTGGGTGAACATGCAAATAATTTTGGGTGTCTTCGCTAATCACAACTATGTGAGCCTTTGCTGATAAATAATCTTCAAGCTGATCGGCAGGAATTTCTTTTCCGCCCTTTTTTACAATTGCCGAAATATGAGACGTGCCCTCACTGAAAAAATTCCCGCTCTCAGTTACCAGAGAGACTTCATATCCGTCGGTGGTACTTGTTAATTTTTCAGCGGTATAATGTTGGTCTTTAAAAGGAGTTCCTGCTACATGCAACTCACCCCGGTCCAGTTGATGATCTGCACCGCTTGGTAAATAGTCGGCAAACAAGACGTAATCCCCGCCTTGATTGAAACGAGTTTCACTTTGAAATTTTCCTTTGGAATAGCTCTCATCTTTAGCTAAAACCTTAATGTGATAAGATCCATCGGCCTGAGGCTCGGGATGAATATGATCAAAGTAAGAAAGGTCTTTGCTAACTACGATCAAATGGATTTTCTTGTCATGCTGAACGTCTAAAGAGACAGTTTCATTTTCGTGACCTTTAATAGAAGGGGTAAGTGAAAGTATTGCCGGCTTATTGGCTTCTATTTCTGGTATTGCTTTGAAGACCATGAAATATTCTTTCACTTCTTTACTTTCCGTTACTAGTTCTAGTTTCATGCCGCACTTAGGGCAGGTATCTCCCTTTTTACCTGTTACGTCCGGATGCATCGGACAAACATATTTGTCGGCTTCAGGGCCGGTAACATCGATGGCTTGATCGTGTGTTTTTTTATGGTCGCAGGAAGAAATTAAAAATGCGGAACTTGTCAGAGCAAACAGTATTATAGACCTAAGTAGTTTCTTCATCAGCATGATATTTTTTGAATACGTCCTTTCGAAATTAACATTTCATTCACAGCCAAATATAGGATTTGATCGTTAATTGCTCATCATGAAAAAATTTACTTCTATTTTCAATTTGATATTGATGCTTGGGTCAATAGTTGGGTTTTCACAAACTCAGGATACTACACGCGGCAGTATTCCGTCGGTAGCAGATTTGGCTATTGGAAAAGTACGTTTCCGCATAGGTTATTATTCACCTTCCGTCCGCGGCAGGGTAATCTGGGGAGGATTAGTTCCTTATGATCAAGTTTGGGTAACAGGTGCTCATAGTGCCACAGCCATTGAGCTGAGCGTGCCAGTTGAAGTTAATGGCAAAGAAATAAAAGCAGGTAAGTACGCCTTGTTTACTATTCCCTCAAAAGATCGCTGGACGATTATTCTTAATAAAAACTTCGAACAACATCTGACCGATGATTATTCGGAGAAAGAGGATGTTGTCCGCCTTACTGTGCCGGTGACTGAATCGCCTCATCATGAACGGTTGCGATATTATTGGCGTCAGATTGACGAAACGAATGTTGAGATAATTATTGTTTGGGAGAAAATTAAAGTGTCCTTTCCACTTAAACTTTTGTCGGCCAAGCCAATGTATAAAATATCAAAATCTAAAATACTTGGCGCAATTGACAAGCCGATGAATATGCCAGGCATGAAGATGATGACGCATGCATTCTCAAAGAGTTTGCCAATGAACCGCAACGGCTCCGGTACTGGCTGGCTACCCGATGCCACACCAATGTATGCGTGGATGAAAAGTAAGAATTCGTGGAACTACATGTATCATGGAGCGTTGTTTGTCCGCCAGAATTGGCAAAACCTGAATAATAATTTTAATAGTGGGGGTAAGCAATTTGATGCGACAGGTTGGGCTATGGGTATGGCCCAAAAACAGGTGGGAAGAAACGGACTGTTGTTATTGCGTGGAATGTTTTCCATCGACCCCATAACCGAAGGAGGTAATGGCTATCCACTGTTGTTTCAAACCGGCGAATCGTATAATGGCAAGCCTTTGGTAAACCGACAGCACCCGCATGATTTATTTTCTGAACTAGCAGTAGCTTACACGCAAAGAATTAACAACGACATTGATGTATCGGTTTATGTTGGATATCCGGGAGAACCTGCACTCGGGCCAACGGCATTCATGCATCGTATTTCAGCTATCAACAATCCTGATGCGCCATTGGGTCATCACTGGCAAGATGCAACCCATATTACTTTTGGTGTGGCAACGTTTGGTATTCGCTACAAGAAATTCAAAATAGAGACATCCTCATTCACCGGCCAGGAACCTGATGAAAACCGCTATAATTTTGACAAGCCGCGATTTGACAGTTACAGCTATAGACTTTCTTACGCCCCCTCCCAAAATTTTGTACTGCAAGCATCACATGCGTTCATTAAGAATCCCGAGGCTTTGGTACCAGCACAAAATGTTAATCGATCAACTGCCTCCGTTACTTATTCGAAAAAAAGGACGGGAAATAACTTATTAACAGCCGCATTGGTCTGGGGATACAACAATGAAGGAGCAAACCATCAGGAGCAATCTATCCTTGCCGAAGGTAATTACCAGTTAAAAACAACAACAGTGTACAGCCGGTATGAATGGGTGAATAAATCTACCGAAGAATTACAACTGACTTCGCTGGGAGATCAAATCTTAGCCATTCAATCTTTCACTGTGGGTGTCAATCGAAGTATATCTTCTTGGCTCAAAACTAATATCGCAATTGGAGCTCAGGGCACACTCAGTTTTATACCTTCTCTACTTGAAACTTTCTACGGCCACAATCCTTTCTCGGCCGAAGTATACATCAGGGCTATTCCGCGCCTGATGAATTGATCAATATAATTTTACTTTATACCGATACCCTCCCTTAAACGGGTTTTGCATTTTTATGATTTCGCGGGAAGAGTCAGTGATCCAGAAGGTAGCATAAGCATCTTTGGAATAGATTAATTTCAATAGCCAGCACTTTACCTTTGTTTCTTCAGTCATTTTTAGTTCTTCTTTTCCAAGGACAACGCATTTATAGTAAGCAGCACGCGGAGAACCTGGTTCATAAAACGGGATGGCAAATTCCTGTCCTACTTTTTTAATGGGAAGCAAGGGCAATATTTCCATATCCATAGGAAAGACAAATGCAGGCAGATCCACATTTACTTTATAAGTAGTGTCACGTTGAGTTTTTCTGCTCTTTCCTTCAACGTTCGCCTGGTTCTTTTCATAATGAACCACGCGTTTTTGTTTCTTTTTATTATAGGATATATACTCTTGAGGTTCGAGCGAGGGGAACTTGCAAACACCATTGGCATTTAGCACTAATGAATCTTTGTTGTACCATTTCCAAGAAAAATTATAAAGCGACGAGCCTTTCTGATCTTTTGTTATGCTTACTTCTCGATCCCAGATATCTGCACTTGTGGTTCTGTTACCAATGCTATCTGTAAAGAATACGACATATGAATGTTTCAAAGACGTTGCCTTGGATATATTCAATTTGAGATTTTGAGTTGTGATCGTATCAACTTGAGCTTTGAGCTGATAAGTCATTAAGATGAAGGAATAAAGAAGGATTTTTTTCATGGTCGCGTTGATCTGATTTATGGACGAGACTAACGAAACCGAAACCGAAATGTTTTTAAAAAATACGGACAGAAGTAATCAGTTGACGAACCTTACAAAAGTTCCCATGGGCAGATCACGTGTATCGGGTGATTTAAGAAAGAACTCCCCAAACTCGGCATTCACATTTTTGAAATGCGATTTCACCACATTCAGTCCAATGGTGGCAGATAGCCCAACGGCATACATCGATAAAATGAAAAAGCAGTCTTTTGGTTCAAGTAATTGGTGGCTGAGCGAAACCAACTCGTCCAATTTTTCTTGTAATGTCCATTTCTCGCCTTCGGGTCCGCGGCCATACGGAGGAGGATCCACGATAATGCCATTGTATTTGTTGCCACGCTTGGCTTCGCGCTTTACGAATTTGAGCGCATCTTCATATACCCAACGAATGTTGTCGAGGTGGTTGAGTTGCATATTCTGGTTAGCCCAATTTAATCCAGGTCGTGATGCATCCACATGCGTAACTTCTGCGCCTGCACTCCGTGCAACAACTGAAGCAGCTCCGGTGTAAGCAAATAGATTTAAGACTCGTGAATTTTTAGTGTTCCAGTTTGAAATTGTTTCTAAAATAAAATTCCAGTTTTCACCCTGCTCAGGAAAGACACCAACATGGCCGAACGTTGTGAGCGCCAATCGGAGAGTAATGGTTAAATCATTATGTTGGTAATTCACATTCCAACTGTCGGGCATAGATTGATTTTTTTTCCAGCCACCCTTTACTTCATCACCAAACCGAAAATGATCTTTTTGTTCACGCCTGAATTGAGCGTGTGCTAGTTTGTTCCACTCATTTTCCGTTTTTGACTTTTGCCAGATGGCTTGCGGCTCTGGACGAATCAAAATGTATTTTCCAAAGCGCTCAAGCTTCTCTCCATCACCAGAGTCAATGAGTTCATAGTCTTTCCAGGAAGATGGATGGAGGAGTTTCATTTTTTCCGTTTTTTTAAAGCTTCCCGAGTTAGGAACAAATCATCTGTTAAAATAAAATCCTCGAAGCTTTTTCTTTTTAACCCTCGTATTAATTGTTTGTCACCTGACCAGATTTTACAATTAAACTGTTTGGAGAATGCAACATAGTGAATATCACTTTCATCCACCTCTTTGACAAGATTAAACGCGGTTTTCCAATTAGCGCTCAAAATCAGTTCTTCAGAAATAAACTTAATGTCTTTGCAAATCTGAAATTCTGATTCAAAGATTTCTTCTGATGACAAGCCCGAAATTTTGGAGAGCTTGTTATGATGTTTATGAATTTCAGTTCTTAGAAAATCAGGCGCAATAAAATCAATCAGACCATGTGAGTTAATCAGAATGTCACCAATTTTTCCGTTAGTATTCAGGATTCCACTGAATACAATATTGGCGTCGACAACTATTTTCACTGAATAAACCGTTTCTTATTTTTTACCCACCATGACGCGTTTACTTTTTTTGCAAGTTTATCGACCTCAGTTTGCTGAGCTTTGCTCTTTGAAGTTGCTTCTAAATACTTCACATAATCAATTAATCGCTGTAATCCGTAGCTATCAATAGATGAAGACAATGTTATGGTTAGTTTAGCCTTATTTGATCTCTCAATTACCATGTCTTTTTTCTTTTAAAGTTAGTTAATTGTTTTCTTTCGCCATCACCAGAGTTGTTTGCATATCTTTTTTTAGCGTTTCTCTTAGTGTGGCAGTAAACTTCCCTGGCTCTTCATAATGCGGCATATGTGCAGAATGCTCAAATGCCGTAAATGTTTTCTCCCGAGCCTGAAGATATTTATAATAGTCTAGGCCAATTTGATAAGGTGCAACCGCATCTTGTTTTCCTTGTATAAAGTGAACAGGAACATCAATGCTTTTTATTCTATCAAACAAGTTTAAGGTATCTAACTCGGGCAGCAATGCATTCTGACAAAACTCCATTCCTTGAATTGTCCTGGGAATATCACTCAATCTATACGATTTACTGAACAACATTCCAGTAATTGATGCTTTCAATAATTGGTTATAATTACTTCTGATATTTATTCCTCCCAGGTTAGTCAGGAGTTTTGCTCGTCTTTGAAATGCTTTTGTTTCTGTAATTTTTGTTTCACTCAACTCGACTGCTTCTTTCATCCATTTATTATTATTTCTCTCTTTTGCTTTTGCCAGAGTGAACTCAACAAGGCTCTTATTAGCCGATGGTATGTCTATATCGATTCCAACTAAAAATAGACGACTAAATAGGTTTCTTTCTTTGGAGGCAGCCATCAATCCGACAGTCGCGCCAATTGAATAGCCTACCAGAATAGCTTTCTTTTTTTTGTATTTCGTCAATAAATATTTTGTGCAGACAATCAAATCGTCTGGTAGTTGTGAGAAGTTGATAGTCTTTGGGTCAGTGCTTTTGTTAAATGACTTGCCGCATCCTCTTTGATCCCAATAAGCTACCAGGTGATCTTCTTCAAAGCGAAACAATTTTTTCATTGCATTTGCTTCGGGGATCATCGGAAAGCCCGGTCCGGCCTGCACATGAATTAAAAGCGGAGCCTCTTCATCGCCTCTAACCAAAATCCATTGATCATTGTCATTGATGTTTACCTTTTCTAAGTTGTTCATAATCATTCCTTTTTTTAGCAAAGGAATGACCTGCTCAGAAAAATCTCGTTCGCATTTGTTAAGAAATGGATTGTTGACCTCTCAGTCGACTCAAATGTTGAGGGCTTATTCCCAAATAAGAGGCAATATGGTATTGTGTTGCTTCTTGCAGCACTCGGGGGTTGGTTTGTATCAACTGTTCGTAGCGCTCTTTGGGCGTCTGTAAAATGAATGAGACCGTCCTGTTGTAAAAACGAATGAAGGTATATTCAACGATTACCCTGTGTAAATGCTCAAGAGCCAAAGAAGATTTACATAGCTCATTAAAATCAAAGTAAGAGAAAGTAGTGAGCGTTGTCGGCTGCATGGCAACTATGCTCGACAGCGGTTCTGAATTGCTGATAATTGAAGGCAGGTCTGCACAGAAGTCATTTTCGAAGTAAAAAAAATCGGTAATCTCATTTCCGTCTTTCGCATAATATTTTCTCAAGTAACCATTCTCTAAAAAAGCAACGTTGTTATTTTTCTTTCCCTCCTGTATCCAATAGTCACCTTTCTCCAAAGTTGAGGTAGTGAAAATGCGTGACAGATCATCAAAGTCTTTTTTGCCCAAAGGGGATATTTCACTCAAAACCTCAATTATTTTCTTCATGACCAAATCAAGTAACGGGTTACAATTGACGCCCAATTTACAAGTCAATTTTCATTTCCTTTTTTCCCCTTTTTGGGTTATATTCATTTCCCCATTTCGTTCTTGTTTTCATTTAAATCCCCACCTATGAAAATCTATGACGACAAACACATCAAAAACATTGTACTGCTCGGTGCGCCCAAATCCGGCAAAACTCTTTTAGCGGAAGACATGCTCTTCGAGGCAGGCATTATCCATCGACGAGGCACCATAGAAGGAAAAAATACGGTCAGCGATTATCACGAGATTGAACAGGAGCGAGGTAACTCCGTTTTTGCCACCGTGCTGCATACTGAGTGGCGTGATTATAAAATCAATGTCATAGATACTCCTGGCTTTGATGACTTTGCCGGTGAGATGATAGCATCGCTGCGTGTAGCCGACACGTGCGTAGTTACTATTAATGCCCAACATGGTGTAGAGGTGGGGACCGAATTGATCTGGAACTATGTAAGGCAATATAATAAGCCTGTGATTTTTGCTATCAATCAGGCTGATCACCCCAAGGCTGACTTTGATTCTTCGCTCACTTCTTTAAAAGAGCGCTATGGTCATGCTGTTACTCAAATGCAATATCCGGTAAATCAGGGCGAAAGTTTTAATTCGATTATCGATTTATTGAAAATGGTGATGTACAAGTTTCCGGCTGGCGGAGGCAAACCGGAAAAACTTCCTATTCCTGATTCTGAAAAAGAAAAAGCCAACCAGCTTCATAATGAGTTGGTCGAAAAGGCTGCTGAGAATGATGAGAAGTTGATGGAAAAATATTTTGAAAAAGGAACGTTGGATGAAGATGAAATGCGCGAGGGCTTGAAGTTGGGCATGGTACACCACGATGTGTTTCCAGTGTTTGTTATGTCGGCCAAGAAAAATATGGGTACTGGCCGCATGATGGGCTTCATTGATAATGTGGCACCTTCGCCCAATGACGCGAAGCCGGAGAGGACCACCTCTGGCAAAGAGCTTGCATTTGACCGCTCACAGCCTGCGGTCTTATTTATTTTTAAAACACACCTCGAGCCCAACTTAGGCAAACTGTCCTATTTTAAAGTGATCTCCGGCGAAGTAACAGCCACGTCAGAATTGATCAACAGTCAGACTCATGCCGTTGAGCGATTTCATCAGCTTTTTATTATGGATGGAAAAACGCGCAACCCAATTGACAGGTTAGTTGCCGGTGATATCGGTGCAACGTTAAAATTGAAAGACACCTATACAAATCAAACCCTTCGTGCGAAAGAATTTGACGTGACGATCGATCCTATAGTTTTCCCTGAACCGCGCATGAAGACAGCCTTGGTTGCAAAAAGCAAGAATGATGACGAAAAGATCGGTGAAGTGCTGAGCAAAATTCATCAGGAAGACCCTACGCTTGAGGTAGCCTTTTCAAAAGAATTGAAGCAGCTGATAATTTCTTCACAAGGTGAACTGCACTTAACTGTGTGTAAGTGGTTTTTGGAAAATGTGTACAAGCTGCATGTAGATTTTATTTCTCCTCGGATTTCTTACCGTGAAACTATTCGCAAACCATTCAATTCGAGTTACCGGCACAAAAAGCAATCAGGAGGTGCAGGTCAGTTTGGTGAAGTGCATTTAAAAATAGAACCCTACTACGAAGGCATGCCCGAGCCAAAGGATTTTAGCATTCGCGGAAAAGAGGTTATTGACCTTGAATGGGGCGGAAGGCTGGTATTCTATAATTGTATTGTTGGCGGAGTGATTGATACACGTTTCATGCCTTCTATATTAAAAGGCGTGATGGAGAAAATGGAAGAAGGCCCGATCACCGGTTCGTATGTGCGCGACGTACGTGTAATGGTGTACGATGGAAAAATGCATCCGGTAGACTCGAACGACATTTCATTCAAGATTGCTGGTATGATGGCATTTAAAGATGCTTTTATGAAAGCCGAGCCGCAATTGCTTGAGCCAATCTGTGATTTGGAAATTCGGGTGCCCGAAGAGATCATGGGTGATGTGATGGGCGACCTGCAAACCAGGAGGGCGCTGATCATGGGTATTGATACGAATGGCAACCTTCAGGTGATTAAAGCGCGGGCACCACTCGCCGAGTTGGATAAATACTCTACTTCTTTACGCTCGCTGTCACAAGGACGGGCAAGTTTTTCACAACGTATTGCAGATTTTGCTCCCGTCCCATTCGACCTTCAGCAGAAACTTGCCAAAGTCGCTGCCGAAGCCGAACTGGTGAGCGTTTAACGAAACTTATTTCTGCGCATGATTACTACTGAAGGAATCTCTGAAATCTTTCCAGCCGTCTTTGGTCTTTTTCCAAAGGACGAGCGTTTTGCCATCGTCAACTAATTTTCCGTTGACATCGAACACCTGATAGAGACCCTCTTCGGTTACGAACTCACGACCATCTCCGTAAATATTTAACGTCGTGATCTTACCACTTCTTACTCCGCCTGTTTCAAAGGCATCTTTAAAGAATTTTGCAATTCCTTCACGACCGCATAAAGCTGGGGCATTAGGCATCAAAATGCAGGCGTCTTCTGCAAATAGCTTTACAACAGACCCGTCGTTCTTAGCGTATAAGTTAAAATGAATGGCATTGTTGTGGGCAATTGCTTTTTTGGCTTCTTCTAGCAAAGCATTTTCATTGGATTTGTTGGATTGGGCATTAGCAACGAAGTGTACTGACGCCATGATTACAATCAGCAGAATTTTTTTTATGGTTTTCATTTTGTTTAGCAGTTATGATTTTAAGCAAATGAAGGCCAGGTTGGGGAAAGAAAATTGTAAAAAAACGAACTAAGATTACTTTTACTTATGGAATTTGAGAATCTTCTCCCGTCAGATATTTTAAAACCTTATATAAAGTATTATTGGGTTTGCACAACCGACGAGGATGTTTCAAAAGAAATCATGTATCCCACCGGATGTTTGGAATTTTGTATTGATATCTCAGGCGGCAATACGGTCAGACACTTCGGTGACCGTGCAGCAACAATGCCCCGTCTTGAAGTACTTGGGCATATGACGCAGCCCACCACAGCCACTGTCACAAAAGGGACAACGGTTCTGGTAACACGATTTTACCCTTATGCTATGCCTCTTTTCTTTCCAGATCAGGCATCCAGCTTCACAAATAGCTCGATTGATCTTTATGATATTCTAAGTATGGACTCTACCGAGTTTTATAACCTGATCATAGGACAGCCTTCGATTGATCAAAAAATTAAAGCTCTCGAAACTTTTCTAGTTCAACGCTTAATAAAGAGTGATAAAAAGCGTGACCAATTCAAATTGATGGAAGGCCTATGCCGTCATATTTATAAAGTCGATACCTTCAGGATTGAAAACTTAGCTGCTTGTTGCGGATTTTCTGAGCGTTATATTCAGAAACTATTTCTGGATTGGGTAGGCTTGTCACCAAAAAGTCTTCATAGCGTACTGCGATTTAATAAAGGCCTTGAATTAATTCAGTCATCTGGCTGCTCACTTACTTCTATAGCCCATGAATGCGGCTATTATGATCAGGCCCATTTTATCAAGGAATTCAAATCCTATGCGGGAATAACCCCATCTCAGGCGGCTCGCCTGTATGAAACAACGTGACATTGTATATCAAGTCGTCTGGCCACTAGAAGTGGCCAGGCGACTTATTTCAAATATGATTCGGTCTGAGTCTAAATCAGTACTAAAGAGCCTTAAAGCCCATTTTTTGCTAAAATCTGAAAATAAAATAAAAATATATTGACTTATAATAAGTATACATATTATATTTGTGCATAGTATTTAATTAAACAACCAAAACAACATTATTATGTGGACCCAATCACACTCAACCGTAACGAAAGAAGTTACCAAAGAACAATTGTGGAGACTGTTTGCAAATGTAGACCAATGGCACACCTGGGATGAAGGCGTGGAGTATGCCAAACTGGAAGGCAAGTTTGAACAGGGCAACCATTTTATTTTAAAACCAAAAGGAGGGCCCAAAGTGAAAATCAAACTGGTGGAGACCGTAGAAAACAGAAAGTTTGTGGACATGACCACGTTCCCGCTGGCCAAAATGTATGGTGAGCATACTTTTGAGGACACTGCCGATGGCTTGAAAATTACAACAACCATGAAAGTAGAAGGCCCTCTTGGGTTTTTGTGGAGAAAGATTGTGGCTCAGGGAATTGCTGATGCCATACCTCACGAAATGCAAATACAAATTAAAACTGCATCAAAATTATGAGCACCGAAAAATATTGGGTTGCGACTATCTCTAAAGAGCATACGCAACGCGGAGTGAACGGCAACTTTATCCAGGTTTGTCACGGAAAGCAGGCGCCATTAAAGCGAATGAAGAAAGGCGACTATTTACTGGTCTATTCTTCGAAGCAGACTTTCGAGGGAAATGAAAAGTGTCAGTCCTTCACAGCTCTCGGGCAAGTAATAGACGATGAAGTGTATCCGTTTCAAATGTCTGAGAATTTCAAACCCTTCAGGCGAAACATTAAATTTATAGAGTGCCTTGAAACCCCTATCTTACCTCTGATCAACGAACTCGAATTTATTCCCAATAAAAAATCGTGGGGATATCCGTTCCGGTTCGGCTTCTTTGAGATAAAAGAAAATGACTTCAATCGGATTACTTCGAAAATGATGAAAAATGAAATCTGATAACACTTTTAGTGCAGACACCCCTGACGACAGTTCGGGGTTTCTGCTCTGGCAGGTGACCAACTTGTGGCAACGTGAAATAAAGAAAGCGTTGGAAAAATATGACCTGACGCACTCACAGTTTGTTTTGTTGGCTAGTATTTATTGGCTCACGCTACACAAGCAGGAAATCACGCAGATTGTTTTGTCGTCACATACAAAAATTGATCCGATGACCACCTCTACGGTGTTGCGTACGCTGCAATCGAAAAAACTGTTGCAACGACAAGAGCATGCTACAGACACTCGGGCAAAGACTGTAGCTCTCACTGAAGAAGGCGAAAAGGTAATTAAGCTGGCAGTGAAGACGGTAGAAAAATTTGACGGAGATTTTTTCAAACCATTGGGAGAAAAAGCGAACGATTTTAACAAGAAATTGATTCTATTGCTTAAGCGCGCGAATTAACCCTCACAAATTGTGATGCCATTATCATAGCCAATTTTTCATTTGATAATCTTTTCAAGTTGAATTGGAGCAATTAGTTATTTTGGTGAATGGACTTACAATTGATTCAACACAAGATTCATATTATCAGAGGTCATCGCATGATTCTTGACTTTCATTTAGCAGAGCTTTACGGAGTAGAAACAAGAATATTGAAACAGGCAGTAAAAAGAAATCTTTCAAGGTTCCCTACTGATTTTTTGATTCAATTGACTCAAGCTGAATGGGAGTTAATAACGAACTCATCACAAATTGTGATGAGTTCAAGAAAGCATCGCGGCTCTAAATATCTTCCACTTACATTTACCGAACAAGGTGTGGCAATGCTTTCAAGTGTTCTTCGTAGTTCAAAGGCCATTGAGGTAAATATTGCGATCATGAGGACTTTTGTCTTACTGAGACAGCATTTGACTGACTACAAGGATTTAAAGGAGGAGATCAGCAAGCTTGAACGTGCAATGAATCGCAAGTTTAAGGATGTCAATGAAGTATTACGTTACCTATTAAGTCCCAAATCGAAATCCAAGGAAATTGGATTTAAGCAAAAAGGACGTGAGAAATAAAGTATGAGCATGAAAAAAATAATCGCCCTTTGCGGGAGCACAAGAAAAAATTCAAGCAATCTCAACTTAATTAAAGCCATTGCTGAGTTGACGCAAAGCAAATTTCAGTTTACCATTTTTGATGGTCTCGAAAATATTTCGCACTTCAACCCTGATCTTGATAATGAAAATCCTCCGCAAGCTGTCATGGATTTTCGTGGGCAGTTGAAAGCTGCGGATGGAATTTTGATCTGCACACCTGAATATGCTATGGGCGTGCCGGGCACTTTAAAAAATGCTCTCGACTGGACCGTATCTTCCTGTGAATTCTCTCATAAGCCGGTTGCATTGATTACGGCTTCGTCATTGGGTGAGAAAGCACACGAATCGTTGCTGGGTACTTTGAAAATAATTGAATCGAATATTACTGATGAGACTCAACTGCTCATCTCTTATATAAAGACAAAAGTGAAGGGCACAGAGATAACGGATGCAGAGACTCTGAATAAAGTAAAGTCGTTGATTGAAGCGTTTGAGAAGTTGATTACTTCGTGAATCGTAAAAGCTTTCTGTTATAGCACACACTGCGGCCGGGATGGAACGGCCTGTTTGAGCCCGAAATGGGAAGTGGGCTGGTGGCGAGTAGTGACAGCCCGAAAAGCCGCCCTCCTTTACTAAAGTTCTAAAAGGACACGCCCAAATTGCCTTTATTACACCGCAATTCCTCATTCCTTTCTGTCAGTCTGTCACGTTTTTGCCTTATAATGCCTGTGGCATAATGGTTGTTATTCCCAACGGACTTAATAAAGCAACCGAAAACTAGAAATATCATGGGAAAAATAATTGGAATCGACTTAGGAACAACCAACTCGTGCGTGGCCGTAATGGAAGGCAACGAGCCGGTGGTGATCGCGAACAGCGAAGGCCGCAGGACTACGCCATCGATCGTTGGTTTTTTGGATAATGGAAAAGGCGAACGCAAAGTGGGCGATCCTGCTAAACGTCAGGCAATCACCAACCCCAAGAATACCGTATCGTCTATCAAGCGCTTCATGGGCAAGAAATTTGGCGAAGTGAGCGGCGAAAAAAAGATGGTATCGTACGAAGTGGAAAGTGGAAGCAATGACACCGTGCGCGTGCGCATTGGCGACAGGCTCTATACTCCACAAGAAATCTCTGCGATGATTTTGCAGAAAATGAAAACTACGGCCGAAGATTACTTGGGCACAACAGTGACCGAAGCGATCGTAACTGTGCCTGCGTATTTTAATGATGCTGAGCGTCAGGCTACGAAAGAAGCCGGGCAGATTGCGGGTCTTGATGTAAAACGTATTATCAACGAACCGACAGCAGCGGCATTAGCTTACGGGCTTGACAAGAAAAACAAAGACATGAAAATTGCCGTCTATGATTTGGGTGGCGGTACGTTTGACGTGTCTGTCCTCGAATTGGGTGATGGCGTGTTTGAAGTGAAGTCTACCAACGGTGATGTGCACCTTGGTGGTGATGACTTTGATATGCGCATTATGAACTGGCTTGCTGACGAATTCAAAGCCGACAAAAATATTGACTTGCGCAAAGACCCAATGGCGTTACAACGCCTGAAGGAAGCATCTGAAAAAGCGAAGATTGAATTATCGAGCTCGAATGAAACGGAAATCAATCTGCCTTACATCACTTCCGTGGATGGTGTACCTGAACACTTGGTGAAAAAACTTTCACGTGCAAAGTTTGAACAACTCTGCGATGATTTGATCAAAAGGACGTTGGAGCCTTGCCGTAAGGCTATTGCTGACTCAGGAATTTCTGTTTCTCAAATTGATGAAGTGATTTTGGTTGGTGGCTCGACACGTATCCCAAGGATTGTAGAAGAAGTAGAAAAATTCTTCGGCAAGAAACCATCTAAAGGTGTAAATCCTGATGAAGTGGTGGCTGTAGGTGCAGCAATTCAAGGAGGCGTATTGACGGGTGAAGTGAAAGACGTGTTGTTGCTTGATGTTACTCCGCTTTCGCTTGGTATTGAAACGATGGGAAGTGTAATGACGAAGCTGATCGAATCTAATACTACGATTCCTTCAAAGAAATCAGAAACATTCTCGACAGCCTCTGACAGTCAGCCGTCGGTAGAAATACACGTGCTGCAAGGCGAACGCCCGATGGCAAAAGATAACCGTACGATTGGAAGATTCCACTTGGATGGTATTCCTCCTGCTCCGCGTGGTGTGCCTCAAATTGAGGTGACATTTGATATTGATGCAAACGGTATTCTTCATGTATCGGCAAAAGATAAAGGCACAGGCAAAGAGCAGAAGATTCGTATTGAAGCTTCGAGCGGATTGACTGATGCTGAAATCCAGAAGATGAAGCAAGAGGCACAAGCCAATGCTGAGAACGACAAACGCGAAAAAGAGAAAGTTGAGAAAATCAACCAGGCTGACTCGCTCGTCTTTCAAACTGAAAAGCAGCTGAAAGAATTTGGCGACAAACTTTCAGATGGAAATAAGACTGCGATCAATGGAGCGCTTGAAAAACTGAAAGAAGCGCATGCCAGCAAAGACTTGACTGCAATTGACAATGCGATGAACGCACTCAACGCTGCATGGCAGGCTGCTTCACAAGAAATGTATGCTGCCAGTGGCGGTGCACAAGCAGGCGCTCAGCCAAACGCTGGTGAGGCGGGCAACTCTTCTCAAAGCGGCAATACCGGTGGTGGTGATGCTCAAGATGTAGAGTATGAAGAAGTGAAGAAGTAAATCAGACTTAACACTTAAGACTTAGGATATAAGTAGTAAGATATAAGATAACGAAGACTGCCGGGCGAGAGCTCGGCAGTTTTGTTTTGTGTATAGAGAGCGAATAAATTTCAAATTGCCGTACCTTTGCCACGTGTCTCTTTTGATCGCATCATTAAATTCGGGAAGTAACGGCAACTGCTATTACATCGGCAATAAAAACGAAGGTGTCTTGATTGATGCCGGAATTTCTTGCCGCGAGACGGAGCGCAGATTGAAACACCTCGGGCTTTCTATTAAAATGGTGAAAGCTATTTTTATTACCCATGAACATGCAGATCATATCAACGGACTTCCAAAACTGGTAAAGAAGCATCATCTGCCTGCCTATATGACGAGAGAGACCCGAAGCAATTTAAAGTCGGGATGGAGGGAGATGGGCTCGTTTACATTTCAAGCTTATGAACCTGTTACGATCGGAAGTTTGACAATCACCGGATTCCCGAAGTCTCATGATGCCGTTGACCCGCATAGCTTCATTGTCAGCCAAGACAATATTAACGTAGGGGTATTCACCGACACCGGAAGATTTTGTGACCACTTGATAAAAAATTTTAATCGGTGTCATGCGGCATTTTTAGAAGCAAACTATGATGAAGCCATGTTGGAAACCGGTGGCTATCCTCAGCATCTGAAAGATCGCATTAGGAAGGGATTTGGTCATTTATCCAATAAGGAAGCCTTACAGTTATTTTTGAGTCATCGTGCCCCATTCATGAGCCACCTGATTTTGTCGCACTTATCTGCAAACAACAACAAGCCGGAAATTGTAGAGGAATTATTTAATAGCGTGGCAGGAGAAACTGAAATAATCATTGCGGCACGAAGAAAAGAAACCGCACTTTATCACATTAGCGGAAGCTCGAAAAACCAAAAAAGCAACATGGCTGTTCATGCAAAACATAAAATGCAACTGTCTTTGTTTGAGGAAGCTCAGCCGCAGTCATTGCTGGCGAGTTGATTTAAAGCTTGCTGTTTAACTGCATATTTATTCTGACCCCGATTTAGGGGATTTTGGCAGGTAGAATGACCTCATTGACCCATCATCAAGAGCGGAATTCATTATCTTTATCCAAAAAATAAATGCGGATACTTTACCTCCTCTTTCTTTGTCTTGCTTGCTTAATCACTTCTGCCCAGGAAATCAGTGCACGCTACGAACTGGTGAAAATGAATGACAATGTGAACACTCGCTACAATGAAGTGTCGCCTGTTGTTTCGCCTGACGGAAAAAGCCTCTATTATTTTGTAAGCGACCACCCGGAAAACAATTATGGCAAAGATAATAGTCAGGATATTTGGGTATCTACACTTGATGATAAGGGCGAGTGGACAAAAGCCAGGCACATGAGCTCACCCTTCAATCAAAACCGCTTCAATCAGGTTTTTAATTTTATGCCCGATGGCTCTCTTTTCATTCGCGGCGGTAGGTCAAAAAACTCAAAAGGATTTTCGCTAGCTAGCATTTCAGGAAACCTGACTGAGCTTGATGTCCCAAGCTTTGACGACATGGCCAAAGGTTTATTTTACGGTGCAACACTCTCAGCCGATGGCCGGCAGATGATTATTTATTTTTCTGAAAGGCCTAGTGATAAATTCAGCGATTTATATCTGAGCAGCAAACAGCCGGACGGGCATTTCTCCAAGCCTGCAAAACTAAAAATCAGTTCTCCTGCCGATGACTTTGCACCTTTTCTCGCACCCGATCAAAAGACACTTTATTTTGCCAGCAACCGGTATACCAAAGATCGTGTGGGTGGCATTGATGTTTACAAAACCACTCGTCTTGATGAAACGTGGCAAAACTGGAGCGAGCCGGTAAACCTGGGGCGAACTGTAAACACTGGAGCTGATGATGCATACTTTTCGATTGACTCGAAGGGAAATATTTTTACGGCACGATCAGGTGCAAAAGTAGATGGAGGCAACTATGACTTGTTGATTTTAAGACCACGCAACATCAATATTGTATTAAGTGGAATGATCTATAATGAAAAAACGAAGCAACCCATAGCGGCTAACGTAGATGTTAAACTGAAAGAATTAAAGCAGCCTATCAGTTTGAAATCGACTGCGGGTGGAAAATTTGAAACGCGTATTCCTGAAGTTGACGGTTACAACATTGCAGCCAACGCATCGGGCTATTTGCCATACAGTAAAGACATCAAAGTACCTCGCCTAAACCGTGATACTACTTTGCGTATAGATGTTTACCTAACTCCGCTTGCCAAACAGTTGACATTGGCCGGCGATGTGATCGATAAGAAGACGAATAGTAAAGTAAATAACTTCAAGATGTCAATCGTTCAGAGAGGCACGACAAGTTCTTTTGCACCACCTGCAAATGCCGGAAGCTATAATCAGGATATACCAGGTTTGGGTTGGTACGTTTTCAGCGTTTCTGCAGAAGGCTACCTGAATACTACGGACAGTGTGCAGGTGACTGATGGAAATGTAACACTGAACTCTAAAAATATTTACATGACTGAAATTGAAGTGGGCATGACGGTGCGGCTGAAAAATATTTACTTTGATTTTGACAAAACTTCGTTGAAACCCGAGTCATTTGTTGAGCTGAATAAAGTTGTTGATTTCTTGAAACAGAACCCCAAAGTGTCAGTGGAAATTGCCGGCCATACCGATAGCAAAGGCTCAGATGAATACAACCTCAACTTGTCGCAAGGCCGGTCGCAGGCTGTGGTAGATTACCTGGAGAGTCAGGGAATTGAAGGGTCGCGGTTGCAAGCTCACGGCTATGGCGAAACAAAACCCATCGACAGCAATGAAACAGATGACGGACGTGCTAACAATAGACGCGTTGAGTTCACCATTCTTAAAATGTAATTCAAACTATAATTGTTTATGAAGTTTCTAATTCTCCTGACCGTATTGGTTGCGCCCATCATGTTGTGGTCGCAGGATACAATCCAATATTCGATCATGTCTTCCGGAAAGAGGACGGGAACACATTGGGTTTATTCCACAACGCCAAACAGGTACAGCATTTTTTTTGAATTTAACGATCGTGGCCGTGGCCCGAAGCAAAATGTTGTGCTAACTACCGATGCTACCGGGATGCCCATCAACCGGACCATTACCGGAGTAGACTACTTTAAAGCACCTATTCAGGAAAATTTTGAGATCATTGATGGCGTTGCTAAATGGAAAAATAATATTGAGCAAGGAGAGAAAAAAATTTCGACTCCTACGCTTTATTCTCCCTTAAATTCTACACCAGTTGAAATTGAATGGATGTTGCAGGCAGCGTTAAAAAACCCTGATCATAAAATTGGCATGCTGCCTTCGGGTTTTTTGCAAGTGACGCATATTAAAAATCATGAACTGAAAGTAAACGGGTTTACTGAAGAGTTTGAACTTTATTCCTTTATTGGCTCAGGCGGCCCGCCTTCTCACGCATGGTTTACTCCCAAGAAAAAATTCTTTGCCTCGGTGAGTGGCTGGAGTAGTGTAATCAGCCAGGGATTTGAGTCCTATGCCGATGAACTCTATAAAGCCCAACAAAAGGCGGAGCATGATTACTTCGAATTGCAGGCGGATAGACTGACACAAGTGATGAAGGTGCCGGTAGCTTTTACAAATGTAACATTGTTTGACGCTATTAAAGGGAAGGGTGTAAGAGGACAAACTGTGATTGTGGAGGGCGATAAGATTATTACAGTTGGGAAATCAACGTCAGTTAAAGTTCCGGCCAATGCCAAAGTCGTAGACGGCGCTGGTAAATTGTTGATGCCTGGCTTATGGGATAACCATGCGCATTATAATCCTGATCAGGGTTTGTATCACCTGGCTGCTGGTGTCACCAACATTAAAGACATGGCCAATGGATTTGACTTGCCGGATACAAAAAAGAAAGTAGACAGTGATGAATTGCTCGGCCCGGAGATTTCAGTGATGTCTGGGTTTATCGATTTTGCAGGACCGTATGCCGGACCCACCGGAAAAATTGTAAAAACTCTTGACGAAGGTTTGGCAGCGGTGAACTATTATGCTGATCACGGCTACCAGCAAGTGAAGCTATATAGTTCTATTCCTGTGGATTGGGTAAAACCTCTGGCAGCTCAGGCCCATCAGCGGGGAATGAAAGTGTGTGGTCATATTCCTTCGTTTATGACAGCCACGCGCGCCATCAATGACGGCTACGATCAGGTGATTCATATGAATATGCTGATGTTGAATTTTATGGGAGACACAATTGATACGCGCTCCATGGGAAGGTTTATCAAAGTTGGGGCACGTGCAAAAGATATTGATCTGGCGAGTGCGCCGGTAAAAGAATTCTTGCATCTTTTAAAGACTAAAAACATTGTTGTTGATCCTACACTTTCTGTTTTTGAAAGCATGTTTATCAATGAAGAAGGAAAACTGGCACATGGTTATGAGACCTCCGTTAACCAATTTCCTGCCGAATTTCGGAGAGGACTTTATACCGGAGGCCTTCCTACACGGAAAGGCCATGAAGCAGATTATCAGCAGTCGTTTAATAAGATGTTGAAAATGCTCAAACTGCTTTATGATAATAAAATCACTTTTGTGCCT
>Ga0206934_1133_pt1 | contig 20125 bp, 7 predicted proteins | sample Alteio_BWOrgHeat_16_FD_152932 | JGI IMG/M metagenome (GOLD analysis project Ga0206934, IMG submission 152932) | Enriched cells from forest soil in Barre Woods Harvard Forest LTER site, Petersham, Massachusetts, United States -... | ecosystem: Environmental > Terrestrial > Soil > Temperate forest > O...
TGCCTGCCAATTCATAAAAAAAGCCCTGAATATTAAATATTCAGGGCTGAAGCATTTTCTTTTTAATTGCTTACATTTTCTGCAGAGTGATAACGGCCCTGGCATTGCCATTGCTATTCACAACTTTTAAAAAGTACGTTCCGGGAACAATATTGTTAATATTAAATTTTTGCTGGTCGTCATTGTTTGTAATATTCCATACTTCAGAAACTATCCTTCCGGTAATATCATAAATGCAAACTTTATCACCATTCAGTAAACCAGTAACAGCAATTTCGTTTTTGAATGGGTTAGGGCTAACTGAAACCCCTGTTTCTCCGGCAATGGAATTAACAGATGCTGTGGAATTACTGATCGCTACCTGGTTTGATAATACGTTGGCATAACAAGCACCTATGCTTACGTCCGAAGCCGGATATATCCAGGCCTTGATATAATCTGTGCCAGCGCCTTTGATAAATGATGCAGATGGTGTTGTTGTAGAATCAAAAAGAACTCCATTTTTATACCACAATATATAGTAAGGTGCATTTAGGTTTAGCACTGTTAAGCCAACATTCACCTGGCTTCCTTCAGGTGCAGAAGAGGCTGCACTTAGGTTAATAACAGGCGTAATTGTTGGAACTGTAGTAACTGCCAAAGGTAAACTATTTGCAGACGGCAGACTATAGCAACCATTAGCAGGAGCAGTAATCGTGCAACTAACCTGATCGCCATTAGCTGGTACATAAGCGTAGCCAGGAGAATTAATACCAACATTAGTGCCGTTTACATGCCATTGATAATTGCCACCATATACGTTACTTAAAAGAGTAAAATTAATTTGCGTGCCGTCACAAACATCAGTATTGTTTGCAGAAACTGTTGCTGTTGGTAAAAAATTAGTTCCTGTAGTTATCGTCATAAGGTTTGAAACCGCAGTTGGTAAAGCATAACAACCTAAGTTACCATTGTTTGGCGTAGTAACTATAGCATACAATTGGTCATTATTGCTTGGTTGATATGCGTAGGTCTGGTTGGTGGATACCAATACATTATTTCGCAGCCATTCATAGCTGGCACCGCTAACATTTGTAGTTATTGTGTACAGACCATTTATATTATTACAAGCCGGATTAGGGCCGCTGATAGAAGCTGTAGGGATAACAGGAGTTGCCTGGATAATAGACAATGTTGCGGCATTGCTAAGCCCCGAACCACAACTGTTAGACACACTATCGCGATATTGGTTTCCATTCATAGCAACGCTTGCTCCAGTAATGGATAGAACGGAAGTATTGGTGCCGGAGTATGGATTTCCACTCGGGATAGCTACCCACGACGCGCCTTGTTTCTTTTGCCAGAAATGCATTTGGTTGCTTGCAGGGGAAAAAGCACTGAAACTTCCTGAATTACCGACACAAAGAGCAAGATTAGAGGGCTGGCCTGTTATGCCTCCGCTATTCGGCGAACCGAAAAAATAAGTGGGAGGGTTCGAAACACTGGCTGCATAATAATACTTCATATCCGGAATGCCAATAATCTCACCGGAATAAGGGTTACCATTTGGAAATACATTGCCACCATAATAAGCGGTATAGCCGACATAATTTATCTGTGGTGAAAAGGCAAGATTGATATCTGAATACGAATATCCGGTGTTGTTACCAGGGTAATATATGCTAAGGGTGTATGTTTTTCCTGCAAACAAAGGAATAGGCGTAGCTAAGGTAGAATAATTAAAAGTGTTAGTCGGTCCGGCAACCGTCGTTTGTGTTATAAGCCCCCCAACAGCATCCCAAAGTTTTACAGGTTCAGCTAAATTGGCTGGGTATGCATTTTTGCCTAGTTGGGTTACTACTAAATTCTGGTTGGGTGTAAACACTGCTCCAAAAGTTTCATTGGTTTCAAAGGGGCTGGCAAAACTGTTTATCGTGCCTAGCGGTGCATCCATTGCAATCGGCCCGTTCAATATAGTATACGTTGATGCCGGAGCAACATTAGGACCACCGCCATAAAACATATAAAGGTTCAATGTTTGGTTGGGCTCTAAAGTGTCGATCCTGACATAGATAAGAGTCGAAGTTGTATTGATACCCGAGTCAATATAATAGCCATAGGATTTTGTGCCGGTACATGGTGTGCCAAAACGTATGTCACTACCATTGGCCTGCATTTGACCCGCCAATATTAGCGCATGGGTATTAATAACAATTGGCATTACATAACCAATAAGCTGCGTGTTTGTATTGGTTACGATGATCGGCAAATTATATTGCCAACCAGCGGGCTGCGCGTAAGCTGATAATGAAAAAAGAGCTACTATAATTGCAGAAAATAATTTTCGTCTCATAGTATTATTATTTTTTTTGTCGAAATAAATTTTGAACCACTAATGTAAATAAAATTGTTGAATATTCTGAATAGGAAAATTACGGTATTTTTTTAAATAAATATCAATGCCGTATAAGCATATTGCGTTTTTGCCTTTCGACAAAAGAACCCGATTTACCTATATTTATATAAATATTTGTTTAGGCTTCGCATTTTACTATAATAAATGTATGAACATTCTTATTTTTTAGTTCATTTTGAATGGTGCTAAAAGATGAAATTCCGGAATGGTTACTGTAATGATCTTTTTAGTAATAAGGTTTTCTATCTTATAACTACCATACATTTTGCCAATATCCGTTCGCAGATTGGCCGACGAAACATATTGAAAACTTTGGCCGGATTCAATTAGAGGTTGCAGGCCAACCACACCCTCTCCTTCCACTTCCCTACGAGAACCGTTACTGTCAATAATATGCCAATGCCTGCTTAATAATTTTATAGTAGATGCACTAAAATTTTCAATCGTTATTCGGTAGGCAAAAAGATATTCGGAATTAAGCGGATTAGATTGTGCTGCTTGATAGAAGGATTCTACAGTAATACTTACTCCTTCTGTGATCTGTTGTACCATTCTATTCCCGTTTTGCCATGTAAATATACTTAATTTACATAAGCTATACGTTTTCATTTATTATTAATTCTTTAATTATTTCTTCTATCAAATCATATTCGTATCCCTTTTGCAATAGATAATGGTAAAGTTTTGATTTCTTAATTGGCATTCTTTTTTCACCCTTTAATTCTTTCCATTTCTTTTCTGATTGTTTTTTTAAGACTTTTAAATATTCACCATTGTCAATTTCGCTGAGTCCTTTTTTTATACAATATTCTGATATTTTTTTTAGCTTTAATTGTTGCTTTATTTTATTCTTTCCCCATTGTTTCATTTTAAATTTGCCTCTTGCATAAGCTCGGGCATACCTCTCTTCATTAATAATTCCTGAGGAAACCAGATCGGATATATATTCTTCCACTTCTGTTTTATTACAACCTAACTCATAGAGTTTGTTTCTTACCTCCTGGTGGCAACGTTCCTGGTAATTACAATAATAATGTATTGCCTTATCTACAGTCACAAATATTATTATTATATTATTTTTATTAATTTGTTTATTTATCTCCCCATGTACACCATAAGTATCTGAATATCACTCGGATTTACCCCACTTATTCTGCTTGCCTGGCCTAAAGTAGTCGGTTTTATTTTACTAAGTTTCTGTCGAGCCTCATTTGAAAGAGCCTGTATTTTGTCGTAATTGAAAACATCCGGGATATGCAGATCCTCAAGTCCAGACATTTTTTTCACCAGTTCTCTTTCTTTATCAATATACACCTCATACTTGATTTGGATCTCTGCTTGTTCTATTTCTAATGAATTGTACTCTCCTATTTCTTCTTTTAAAGCAGGGATAGCTTCAATCATATCTTTGAGATTGATCTCCGGTCTAAGTAATAACTTTATTGCGCGTACACGTTCACTAATGTTTGCAGATCTATTCTCATCAAGATACATTTTGGCAGTATCGGGTTCAATTGATAGGTCCCCTAATATCTTTATTATCTTCTCCACATTCCTCTTTTTCTGAAGCATATTGTCAAGCCTTTTCCCTGAGGCCAGTCCAATCTCATAGCCAAGCCCGGTCAATCTGAAGTCTGCATTATCCTGCCTGAGCAAAGTGCGGTATTCTGCCCTGCTTGTAAACATTCGATAGGGTTCGTCTGTTCCTTTATTAATGAGATCGTCAATTAGTACACCAATATAAGCCTCGTTACGCTTTAATACCACTGGCAAAAGACCATGTGAATGCCTGTGCGCGTTGATTCCCGCCATAAGGCCCTGGCAAGCAGCCTCTTCATAACCCGTCGTGCCATTAATCTGCCCGGCAAAGAAAAGTCCCTCAATTAGTTTTGTTTCAAGGCTAAATTTTAATTGGGTGGGGGGGAAGTAATCATATTCTATTGCGTAGCCAGGTCTGAAAAACTTACAATTCTCGAAGCCGGCCACCAATCTCAATGCTTTAAATTGAACGTCTTCTGGTAAGGATGTGCTGAAGCCATTTACATATATCTCTACTGTGTTCCACCCTTCAGGCTCTACAAATAGCTGATGACGTTCCCTTTCTGCAAAACGGCTTATTTTGTCCTCTATACTTGGGCAATATCTTGGTCCAGAACCTTGGATTCTGCCTTGGTACATAGGAGACTTCTCAAAGCCCGTTTTCAAGATATCATGTACTTCCGGGCTTGTGTAGCTTATCCAACAACATCTTTGTTGAGAGGGTTTTAGTTTTTCGCCTGGCAAAAAAGAAAAACCGACGATCTCTTCATCTCCTTCCTGTACCTCCATTTTTGTATAGTCCAAGCTTCTCCCATCAACCCTAGGAGGCGTACCCGTCTTTAATCTGGCACTTTCAAAACCCAGGCTTGTTAATTGTTCTGTTAGTCCTGTTGCTCCTTTTTCTCCAATACGACCACCTCCAAATTGCTTTTCGCCAATATGAATCACTCCATTTAGAAAGGTTCCATTGGTCAGTACAACTGTTTTGGCATAAATATGCTGGCCCATTCCTGTCACTATTCCTTTAACTGTTCCACGTGAAACAATTAAACTACTGACCATATCCTGCCAAAAATCGACGTTGGGTGTCTGCTCAAGCATTTCCCTCCAAGTTGAAGCAAATAGCATGCGGTCATTTTGCGTTCTTGGACTCCACATTCCAGGTCCTTTGGATTTATTGAGCATCCTGAATTGAATCATGCTCTTGTCGCTTATAATACCACTATACCCACCCAGCGCGTCAATCTCTCTCACTATTTGCCCCTTTGCTATCCCACCCATGGCAGGGTTACAACTCATTTGGGCAACCGTCTGCATATTCATTGTTACCAAAAGCACCTTAGAGCCCATGTTGGCAGCAGCAGCGGCAGCCTCACAACCGGCGTGGCCAGCACCAACAACAATAACGTCATATTCCTGAAACATCCTATTGCAAAATTAAGTTTAATAAACCCCAAGAAAATAATTACGGCTACCCTATTTGTTCCACGTGAAACAAAAAAGGCTGCCTATAATAAGGCAGCCTTTTAAAATTACATTATTAGAACTAGTGCTTCAAAACTGTAAACTCACGCGTTGTAATTGTATTATCTGCAATCACTGTCACGTAATAACGGCCAGGAGCAAGATTACGTGTATCTAAAGTAAATTTATCGTTCTGCAAGTTATGGTGTGCTTCAGATGTTACCTTGCGTCCTACGCTGCTAATAACATCGTAGAAAATTGATTTGGCCACACATGGCAAATCAACAGAAACATACAACATTTCAGAAGTAGGATTAGGATAAACATTAAGTTTCAAATCCTGCTGAACTATGTTCTTTACGGCAACCGTGCTGCCTATACTTGTGCTGGTAATAAGCGGCAAAGATGGAGTAAGACCTTGCTTTTCAGAACTGAAATAAACAGAGTCAACGTCACTTGTTCCACCAAAAGGGAACATAGAAAAAGCGTCACCTGCATTTTCTGCCATCAGGCCAGACTGTCCAACATCATCAATATTAGCCCAATATTCTTTGTTACCCATATACTTAACAACACCAAAACTTCTCGGATAATAATTCGTATAGCCATCATAGCCTAGAGCATAAGACTGTGGCATATCTGCTGCAACCCAATACCATGAATTTGCCATTAAAGCCGGGCGCTGTAACGGTGGGGGTGTTGGAGGATATGCCTGAAAATCAACAGAAAATGTTTCCCATGAGGAATCTGTTGTACCGTTAAAGGTATACTGAGCAACACCCACAAGGCTTGTACCTTCCTGCAATTCACCGGCTTCTATCAAAGAATCATGGTAAGCTGTGCTGGGACTATCCACCCATTGAAACAAATAGATCGGGAAAGGATCCGTTGGCAATATTCCACCTGGAATCGCTGTTCCGCCAGGAATCAATATAGTAGAGAACTGAGTTCTGGCAGCATAGTGACCGCCAGAATTAATATAATACATTGGTCCCGCCATAGCTTCCGGGTTATTTGTAAACCCATTTATATATGCAGCACTAAGAGGCACGCCATTTGTGAAATCATAAGTTCCTTTCGAATATATACTATCTGTAGTGTAAAACGAACTCTTTGTTACATTATCCTGGGGAAAGGAGTCCACCTCATCTGCACTCACATTATAAGTAAGGTCAAAACGACCATTCGAAGAAGAATGCACATCATAAAATCCATGGGTGCTGTTTGAACCATTCATGTACATAACAACAATGGAATCAATTGCAGGAAAGCTATCTATTTTGGTCGTATCACTCATAACCAAACTTGTGCTGCCCCCCGTTGGTGTAAACTGGAGGGTAGAACTAAGCTTTACATTATGTTCGGTATTGGTACCGAAATTGGCAATATAAGCTCCGTTAACTTGTTTATATGCAGCAGGAGTTCCGTTTGAGTTACCCATTTCATATTTGGGAATTGCAAAATCATGCCATACACTCGCACCATTGAAGACAAAACCAAGATCATTTGACAAACCACGGCCCCAATTCGTAATAGAGATCCTTACCGTATCTCCATTATGGATAGCTGCATCCAAAGCATTTCCATCAGCCTCTGATATCATATATACAGGAATTGTAACATTTGGGCCACAAGTTCCACCTGCCATCCCAACAACACCATTAGGTTGATTGTTTATTATCAAAACAGCAATAGCACCCGCTGCCTGTGCTGCTTGTGCTTTACAGCCAAACTCACATGTTCCGCGATATATAAGCGCAACCTTGTTTAACATACTTGGATATGGAGAAGATCCGTTTTGTAGTGTTGTACAAGCCAGGGAATCCGGTGCGGCTTCTATAACCGGAACATTTGTAATTATTGGCAATGGCATAGTAAGCCCCCAACCATCTGCTGTTGTAGCATCGCTATGCAACTTTTCACCCGCAACATAAGACGGAGTAGTAACAGTGAAACGCACGCCCACATAGTCAGCATACCAGTTTGAAATTGTCTGTCCGTTCACAAAACCGTAGCTCAATGGCTGCACAGCGGGCTGCGCTACGCCTATATAGCTGCCTAAAAGCATGCTAAGGCCTAAACTGATTTTTAGTAATCCTTTTTTCATTTTTTCTAAATTTTTTTAAAGATAGCTTCCCAAAATAAGATAATATTTTTATTTACACCAAAAATAAGGCCAAAATAAAGGATAAAAAAATATTTTTTTTATGTCATACACCTAAACCGAAACTTCGGCTTAGTTCCAACATTTTGTCTATTGGCTTTTTTGCTGCTATTCTCAATTTTTCATTCATCGTTATTTCCGGTAGCTCATGCTTCATGCACAAATAGAGCTTCTCTAGTGTGTTTAACTTCATATGAGGGCAATTATTGCATGCACAGGCATTATCAGGTGGGGCAGAAATAAATGTTTTGTAAGGTGAACATATCTGCATCTTATGAATAATACCCGCTTCCGTGACCACAATAAATATAGAAAATTCACTAACTTCTGTATGTTTTAATAATTCTGTTGTAGAGCCAATAAAATCCGCTATTCGCAAAATCGCTTCTTCGCATTCGGGATGAGCGATAATTTTCGCTTCAGGGTTCCTTTCTTTTAACCTCAATATTTTTTCTAAAGAAAATATTTCATGCACCATACAAGCTCCGTTCCACAGGAGCATATTGCGGCCACTGGTTTTATTAATGTATGCCCCCAAGTTCTTATCTGGAGCAAAAATAATTTCCTGGTCTTTTGGCAAACTATCTACAATCGCTTTTGCGTTTGATGATGTACAAATTATGTCGCTTAGCGCTTTGATGCCTGCCGAACAATTTATATAAGAAATGACAAGGTGATGCGGGTATTTTTCTTTAAATAATTTAAATAGATCAGGAGGGCAACTATCACTTAAAGAGCAGCCTGCATTAAGATCCGGCAACAAAACTTTTTTCTCCGGATTTAGAATCTTAGCTGTCTCTGCCATGAAATGCACACCTGCAAAAACAATTATGTCTGCATTTGTTTTTTCTGCTTTCTGTGCAAGCCCTAAACTATCACCAACATAATCTGCAATATCCTGTATATCCGGCTCCTGGTAATAGTGTGCGAGTATAACAGCATTCTTTTCTTTCTTCAATTTTTCTATTTCATAAAAGATGTCTAAAGCAGGGTCGATCTCAATATTTAAATATCCGTTTTCTAACAAAAGCTCCTGATCTGTTCCGATATTCACACTCATAATAATATCTATATTTATTTTTCTTTAAAAAAGACTATTATAAATTAGGGCTGTGGAAATGGGGAATAAAAAACTTATTCCCTATTGCATCTGTACTAAAAAATAATAGAAGCAAAGTTACTGATAGTTTTTCCACACAAGAAAACCAACTAGAATGGGCAAACTAACATATAAAATGTGGATTGTGAATAAGTGTGTCTGTGTATAAAAAATAAGATCTTAATATCGTAACAGGCTGTGCATAAAAAATTAAAAGAAAAATAACATTGACTTAATAATGACTATCAACCCCTTTTTTAGAACAATTACAGATTTTATACAAGACTAATCAACAGATATTCACATCATTATTTAATTGTATTTAGTTTTTGCTGGTGGTTTTTATGTTTTGAGAATATATAAAGGCAGATAAAAGTAAATCAGTCTGCTTATTATAGGGAAGCCGGAAAACGTTAAACATAGATTAAGTTTATGTATTGAGTTTGCTACTGGTTTATTTTAAGTACCTTTGCGGCCTGAAACAGGGCCTTTCCTTTTTGTTCCCATAGAAGGAGAGGCTTAATTATTAATAGGGAAAGCATTAAAAATAAGTTCTTTCATTTCCTGAAAAGGAGTGAAACAAGTTTTTGAGGGGTTTATATGGATATTCGGAACATTGCCATTATCGCGCACGTTGATCACGGTAAGACAACACTTGTAGATAAAATATTGCATGCTACCCATGTTTTCAGGGATAACCAGGAAACGGGCGATCTGATAATGGACAGCAATGACCTCGAACGTGAGCGAGGTATTACTATTTTCAGTAAAAACGCTTCTGTTAATTATAAGGGTGTAAAAATAAATGTGATAGATACTCCGGGCCACGCCGATTTTGGTGGTGAGGTGGAAAGGGTATTAAAAATGGCAGACGGCGTATTGCTGCTTGTGGATGCTTTTGAAGGCCCTATGCCGCAAACCCGTTTCGTGCTTCAAAAAGCCTTACAATTAAATTTGCACCCTATAGTTGTAATTAATAAAGTAGATAAACCCAATTGCCGCCCGGATGAAGTTCACGACGCTGTGTTTGAATTGTTTTATCAATTGGATGCAACAGAAGAACAATTAAATTTCCCTACACTATACGGTTCGAGCAAGCAGGGTTGGTTCAATACTTCGCTCACACCTACTGAAAATATTGATCCGCTCTTAGATACTATATTAGAAAAAGTACCGGAGCCCAAAGCCAGCGAAGGCCCGCTGCAGATGCAGATAACATCTCTTGACTATTCTTCCTTTCTCGGAAGGATAGCAATTGGCAAAGTGATGCGTGGCACAGTGAAAGAAGGCCAGAATGTGATGCTTTGCAAAGTGGACGGTACTTTTGTGCGCAGCAAAGTGAAAGAATTGTACGTGTTTATCGGCATGGGTAAAAAGAAAGAAACCGAAGTAAAAGCCGGTGATATATGTGCTATCGTGGGCATTGAAGGTTTCCAGATCGGTGAAACTGTGGCTGATTTTGAAAACCCTGAAGCGCTCCAGATCATACCGATAGACGAACCAACAATGAATATGCAGTTTGGTATTAATAATTCTCCATTCTTTGGTAAAGAAGGAAAATTTGTAACAAGCCGCCATATTCGTGATCGCCTGATGAAAGAACTGGAAAAGAACCTGGCGATGAAAGTAAGGGATACTGATGACGCAGATAAATTTTTAGTTTACGGACGTGGCATATTACATCTGAGCATATTAGTGGAAACGATGAGAAGGGAAGGCTATGAGTTGACCATAGGACAACCCCAGGTAATCGTAAAAGAAATAAATGGCAAAAAATGTGAACCATATGAAGTACTGGTTGTGGATGTGCCGGCGGAGTTTAGCGGTAAGGTGATAGACCTTGTGACGCAGCGCAAAGGCGAAATGCATGTAATGGAGACAAAAGGGCAAATGCAACACCTGGAATTTGAGATCCCGTCAAGGGGCCTGATAGGTTTGCGTTCCCAAATGTTGACTAACACCGCCGGTGAAGCTGTTATGGCGCACCGTTTTGATGAATATAAACCATGGAAAGGTAATATACCCGGCAGGAATAATGGGGTTTTGTTAGCAAAAACCGGGGGTAATGCCACAGGTTATTCTATAGACAAATTACAAGATCGTGGAGCATTCTTTATTGACCCGGGACAAGAAGTGTACAGCGGCCAGATAATTGGGGAACATATTAAACCCGGAGACCTGGTGGTGAATATTGTAGAAGCAAAAAAACTAACGAATATGAGGGCGAGTGGCACAGACGACTCGGTTAGGATAACCCCGAAAATACAAATGACACTTGAGGAATGTATGGAATATATTCAGCAGGACGAATGTATAGAAGTTACCCCCCAAAGCATCCGTTTAAGGAAAATAATGCTGGACGAAGAAGACCGCAAAAAATTCCAAAAAATGATGAAATCTGAAGCATAGAAACCATTATATATCTGCATAATATGAGCTGGCCTTATAAAATATTATAATATTTTATAAGGCCTATTTTTTTATACAAAGGTTTTTTGAAAAAAAAAAAAGAGTTTATTAAGATATTCCCGCAATAAATTGTTAATATTGTTGCTATGGATTTCTTAGAATTGGCTAATTGTCGGTTTTAGGCAGCCATTTAACGCTATTTACCCAACTAAAAAACGATTTTTATTGTCTATAAAGTATATATAAATGAGCATTGACTTTATGAAACAACAATACGCACTATTACAAAGAGGGGTTGGTATGAGAAAGTTTATCGGGAAGTTTGGATTAGTAATAGCTGCGCTAATACCTGGCGTGAGAGCTATGTCGCAGGCGCCTATAGTGGTAGTAACGCCTCCGGGGGCTTGTACCACAGGAAATCTTACAGCAACGAGTTCTATACAACCCTTGAGCATAGCATGGACAGGCCCTTCTTCTGGAACTGTGAACGCAACCTGGGGAGCGAATGGAACAAAGATTGCAGGCAACAGTCTGGGTTCCGGGCTTAATCAATTAGACAACCCGAATGGATTATTTGTTGATGCCAGTGGAAACGTATTTGTTGCTGATTTTAACAATAATCGTGTAATAAAATTTAGTTTTCCTTATAACCCCGCCAATAATGGGACTGTTGTTGCAGGTACGGGAACTGCAGGCAGCACCAACACACAACTCAATGGCCCTACTGCCGTTTATGTGGACGGCTCAGGAAATATTTTTGTTTGCGACCAGGGTAATAACCGCGTAATGGAATGGTCCTCACCTTACACAAGTGGTACCTGTGTTGCGGGTGGTAATGGTTTTGCATCAGGCAACACTGCACTTGCGGCGCCATTTGGTTTATATCTTGATGGCAGCGGAAATTTATTTGTTGGCGATAAAAGCAATAACCGTGTTCAGAAATTTACTGCGGCACAAATAGCATCAGCAGTTGCCGGTCAAACTTCCGCTTCTGTTGCAGGTACAACCGTATTAGGCGGAAACGGTGCAGGCGCGGGAACAAATCAATTAAACTTCCCATCAGGTGTGTTTGTTGATGCTTCCGGAAATTTGTATGTAGCGGACTATAACAATAACCGTATCGAAAAAATAACTGCCGCACAAATAGCTTCGGCTACTGCTGGGCAAACATCATCTGTTGCCACCGCAACGACATCTGCAGGTGGTAACGGATCCGGTACTGCTGCAAACCAATTGAACCACCCTAATGGTGTTTACTTAGATTGTGCCAATAATATTTATGTTGCAGATTACAGCAATAACCGCGTACAACAATGGTTATCTGGCGCCGGCAGCGGAACAACTATAGCAGGTTCTGCCGCAGGTACTTCCGGTTCAACAGCTAGTTTGTTAAATCTTCCTTCTGATGTTGTAGTAGATGCAAGCGGCAACCTGTTTGTAACAGATTATAATAACAGCCGTGTTCAGGAATTTACACCGACAATTGTTAGCACATTTGCATATACATTACCCGGTACCTATACAGCAACTGCAACAACATTTACCTGTGCAACAGGAAGTGGCAGTGCCTTAACTACAACAAGCCCCGTAATTACTACACAACCTACGGCACAAATTGTTTGCGCAGGTGCATCTGCAACTTTTAACGTAGTTGCTACTGGAACAACTCTTACTTATCATTGGTTTGAAAATGGTAGTGCTACTCCCCTGGTTGACGGCGGGATATACAGCGGAACACAAACAGCCACATTGGTGATAAACCCGGCAACTGCGCCAATGAATGGAAACACTTACAGTGTGCAGGTAACCGGAGCTTGCCCCGGAACGGCAACCAGTTCAACTGTTACTTTAACAGTTAATTCCGCAGCCAGCATTATCGGCAGTCCGCCAACCACTCAAACAACTTGTGTGGGCAGCAATACAAGCATTTCTGTTTTTGCAACGGGCACAAGTTTAACATATCAATGGCAGGTTAATCCGCCATCAGGATTTGGTAATGTTCCCCTTAATATTAATTATAGTGGCCAAACATCAACAACACTTTCCATTTTAAACGCACCAGCAGGTTTTAATGGTAATGTATATAGGGTTATCGTAAATTCAACGGCATGCCCCGCCACAGTAACCAGTACCTCAACAACACTCACAGTTAATCCGCTTCCGGTAATCAACGCGCCACAACCGCAACCCGTAATAGTTTGTAGTGGCGGAAATGCAACTTATGTTGTTTCAGCATCAGGTACCGGCTTAAGTTATCAATGGCAATACAGCACAACAGGTTCCGGTGGTCCATGGATAAACCAAACAAATATTACTCCCTTTACCGGGGCAAATACACCAACCCTTAATCTGGTAGGGCTTACTACTGCATCTAACGGATATTATTTTCAGTGCGTAGTAACAAGCAGTGCAGGATGTGTTGCAACGACCATACCTGCTTTGCTAACGGTGAACCCGATACCAACCATAACTCCGGGCACCATTTCTCCGATATGCTCTGGTATTACCAGTGTATTATTAAATTATACAGGAGTTAGCGGAATCCCGACAACATATACTATCAATGGCTGGAGTGGCGGAACATTCGCAACTGTTACAGCGGCACCTTTCACCAATCCCAATCCTATTACGATAGCGGTACCTGCTGCAACAACAGCTAATACTTATACTGCTAATTTCTTTGTTACCAATGCCGGCGGATGTTCAAGCCCCGGGCAAAACATATCTATAACAGTAAACGCATTACCAACGATTACACTTGGAACAAACCCCAGCGAATGTTTTAACGCGTCAAACACGAGTGTAAATTTACCATATAGTGCCGTAACCGGACTTTCGCCATATACATATAGTATCACATGGAGCAGTGCATTAGCAACCGTTACTAACGCGACATTGGCATCGGCGCCCGGTAATATTAATATTCCTGTTCCGGGAGGTACACCTGCCGGTACTTATACCGGCAACCTGACCGTGATGGACGCAAATGGATGTACGTCGAACCCTGCATCTGCGATCAGTGTGACAATTAACCCATTACCTACAATTACTTTTTCAAACGGCAGCACAGTGAGTGTCTGCTCTGGCAATACTGTAGGAACATTACCTTATTCAGCTACGACAGCTACCCAATATAGTATTACATGGAATGGTGCCGCTCCCGGTCAGGGATTTACGCCGGTAGGAACAAGCCCCTTAGCGGCAGGCCCTTCACAGATCAGTTTCTCTATACCTGGTCTTGCGACACCCGCTACCTATACAGGTAACCTGATCTTAACGGACGCTAATAGTTGTTCGAACACCTTTACTATTACAGTTGTCATTAACCCCAACCCAACTATCACTGTTACCAACGCAAGCCAGCAAATATGTTTTGGCACTGCAAGTGTAAACTTTAATTATTCCACCACAACAAATAATCCGGTAACAGACAGTATTACATGGGGTCCTTCTGCAAGTGCAGCAGGATTTACATCAAGTGCTTCGGCTACAGCTTTGCCGGGTGCTCCGGGACCAGGTTCAATTCCTGTAATCGTACCGGGTACGGCAACTTTTTCTCCGCCGGTCTACACAGGTACACTGACAGTAATGACAGCAGCAGGTTGTTCTGTGAATACCGCCTTAAGCATTACCATAAATCCTATACCATCCATTACACCGGGTACTGTAGCTCCTGGCGTCAATAGTTTTATTTGTGTCGGATCAACACCGGCTGTAGTAAATTATAGCGGTGCCTTCGCCTCGCCTAATCAATATAGTGTCACAGCTTGGGCTCCAACCACACCGGGTACATTTGCTACATCAAGCAACCAAACATTGTTGCCAGGCTCCTTTAATATAGCTATACCACCCACTGCTACACCCCGCCTGGATACGGCTTATGTAACTGTAACAAATTCTGTAACGGGTTGTACAAGTCCAGCAATACCCGTAGTAGTTCAGGTTCAGGGAGTGCCTTTCATAAGCCTGCATGCTAACCCAACTTCTTGCCAGGGTGTGACCAACGATACTTTAGGATATACTATAACAAACATTAACCCCATAAACAATCCGATAAATTATAGCATTACTTATGCAGGTGCGCCCGGCAATGGTTTTGCTAATGTGGGCACTACGCCACTCACTGCCAGCCCGCTACCTATAACGGTGCCTGCAGCTGCGCCAGCAAATGTCTATAATGGCACAATAACCGTAATAAATGCGGCTGGATGTTCCACTCCTTATCCCTTTACCGTTACCGTAAACCCGACTCCGACTATTACGATGACATCTCCGCAATCAGTATGTTCCCTGGTGACAAACGTAGTGTATCCTTACACTACGACAGGCGATGGAACTTCTGCTACTGATTCAATAGTGTGGGATCCTCTTTTTGCAGTGCCACAGGGTTTTACTAATGCCACAGGTTCATTGCCCACTTTACCATCAGGCTCCTTAAATATTGCAGTACCTGCTAATCCTTCTCCTAATTCTTACAACGGAACAATGTATACTACAAGCCAGTTTGGTTGCACCAGCACTGGCTCTGCATTTACAGTAAATATTCTTCCTTTGCCTACAATATCATTAGGCTTGGTCAACCCGGTTTGTTTCAATGCATCGGCCCAGGTAGCGCCTATGTCCTATACAGCAACGGGAGTTCCGGCACCTAATAAATATAGTATAACATGGTCAAGTGGTCCTTTTGTTCCGGTTGTAAATGCAACACTTTCAGGAGGTATAATAAATTTAGCAGTACCCGCTGCAACACCACCCGCTACATATACAGGAACCTTGACAGTATCTAATACCAATTGTACAAGTCTCAGCACTACATTTACTATAACAGTTAATCCGCTGCCAACCATAACATTGGTAAATAATGCCCTTGCTGTATGTTATAATGCTTCGACTGCACAAAGCGTAAATTTGCAGTATAGCAATGTAACCGGTACTGGGCCATACACATATGGAATAACGTGGACAAGTGGCCCATTGGCTACCGTGCCACCGGGAACCTCATTAACTACTCCGGCGCCGGGCCCTATTGTTATTAATGTACCCGCAGGCGCAGGTTCTGCCACTGTTGCTACAGTTTGTAATGGTTTGCTGACAGTGAAAGATGCAAATGGCTGCTCCACATCGCCAACAGTGGCGTTTAGCATTACGATCAATCCTTTGCCAACTATTACTTTGGGTGCTAACCCAATAGTATGTTCAGGCGCAACAAGTGCTAATCTGCCCTACACTGCCACAACGAATACCCCCAACCAATATAGCATTACATGGTCTCCGGCTGCATCTTTTGCAGGATTTACGAACGTAGTAAATGCATCGCCATTATCATCTCCTATATCTTTGGTGGTGCCTGCTGCAGCGCCTGCTGCGGTGTATAGTGGAAATATTCTGACCGTAACAAATAGTACAACGGGTTGCACAAGCAATAATAATACTTTCAGTATTACCCTGGACCAAAAACCGGCTAAGCCTGTTGTTTCCCCATCTCCGGATACGGTTTGTGCAGGAAGTAACTTAATTGTAGTAGCGTTGACGTCTACTCCGGGAACACCAAGTATCTTATATAATTGGGTAGGTCCAAACAGTATTTATTTCACCTCGCCACAACCTTCTACCAAGCTTACAGGGGTCAATGACACCTTACCTTTAACCAATCCCCTGGCAATTGTGCAGGAAAGTGGCATATATAAAGTTACGGCAAGCATAAGTTACGGTGCTCTTGCTTGCGTGTCTGACACAGCATTTGACACAGTCTATGTGATTCCTGCACCTCCGGTACCGGTACCAACCAGCAACTCACCTATTTGTGTTGGAGGTACCATATTGCTTCATGCGGGAGTTACTTTAGGCCCCGGTCTTACACTTTCATGGGCAGGCCCCGGTCCTTTCGGCCCAACAAATCAAACTACCACAGATACCTTTATAGCAAATGCCCAGACAAATAATACGGGAGATTTCATTGTCTACACGTCTGTTACCCAAGGCAGCTATACTTGTAATTCTATTGCGCCGACAACAACTGTTGTTGTAGAACCTTTGCCAAATAATCCCACAAGTAGTATTGACTTGCAAAATCACAGTATTACGGTGTGCCAAAATGCACCGATCTTCGTTCAGGGCTTTCTTAACGGCGCTGGTAACCTGCAATGGTCTGCTCTTCAGGGCGGAAATTGCTATGGTGTGAATCAACCTTTTCAAAACCTTAGTGTTCCGAACGCGCAGTTTTGTGATTCAGGACTATATGTCTTGAATGCATACATCCCTTATTTTGTTCAGGGTGTAAACCTTAAATGTTTTTCTGCCACCCCCGATACTGTAGACGTACACATAAATGCCTTGCCGGTCGCACCAAGTTTAGCTACCGTCAACAGCCCGATATGCCTTGGTGATATTTTGCATTTCCATACGGCTAATGTACCGGCGCTCGGTGTAGCTTATAGTTATCTTTGGTCAGATAGTACTGGCTTCGCGTTTTTGAGCGGTCCTCAGCCGGGAGCTGATGTGTTTGTTCCTAATGCAGTATATGCCGATTCCGGTTGGTATAATGTGCATACCACTTATACCAATAACGGGGTTGTTTGCCAATCGGTTGGCGATCTCTCAGTGCATGTAACCACTAAACCACTCCCTGTAACACCGAACGCACAGCAGGTTACACCTCTTTGTGTTGGAGATACGCTGCGGGTAATTGTAGTGGATACACAACATAATGTAACTTTCATATGGATACCGATTAATCCGGATTCTTGTTACCAATGTGAACCTCCTGGCTCACCACAAGGCGTAAATCATTTGGATACGGTTACAACATTAACACTTACAGTAAACCATTCTCTTTTAATAGACTCCGGCTTATATAATATATATGCGGTACTGAATGGTTGCAAGTCCGCTTTACCGGGGTCTACCCAGGTAACAGTAAAACCAAGGCCCAACACGCCGGGCGATAGTAGTAACAGCCCGATATGCCAGGGAGCTGTGTTGCACCTTTATTCTTATGACACAGTTTCTAATCCTCCCGGCCCACCAACATTGCAAGGTGGCCTGAACTATACTTGGACCGGACCTAACGGTTATAACTCCACATCGCAAAATCCCAATATTGCAGTAACGCCACTTGCGGATGCGGGTGCCTACTGTGTTTATGCAAGTTTTAATGGCTGCTCATCAGTGCTGCCGGCTTGTACCCAGGTAAGCGTAAACCCGATACCGGCAAATCCATTGGCGAGCAATAATGCCCCGATATGCTCGGGTGCTCCTAATGTGCTGACACTATGTGCCGATTCAACCACTCCGGGTATTTCTTATTTATGGTCCGGGCCTATATCACTAACCACTTACAATCCAACAACACGTTGTATTAATATCCCTTCGCCTACTGCGGCCATGACAGGTATTTATTCTGTTTATGCTGTTTTAAAATACCCCTATGTAAAGAATGGCAACAATGATACATTAAGTTGCAATTCACTGGTACCGGGAATTACAACAGTAACAGTGAACACCACACCGGGACCACCGGCTGTGAGCAATGTTACCTATTGCCAGTTTCAACCTACAGTAGCCTTAACAGCGGTCGGATCTAATTTGCTTTGGTACACAACAGCCGTAGGTGGCGTAGGAACAGCAATAGCCCCAACCCCTTATGATTCTTTACCGGGCACTACTATCTGGTATGTAAGCCAATCATCTGTAAATGGCTGTACCAGTTCAAGGTCATCATTGTCTGTAACAGTATTACAACAGTCACAACCTCCTTATATACCTAATCCTACCATTACCTACTGTCAGGGCGACGTTGCCACCATGATAAATGTGGTAGGTGTGGCATTGCAATGGTACACAACCCCAACCGGAGGGTTCGGAACCTTTATTACACCTACACCTTCTACCGCTACGCCGGGAACGACAGTATGGTATGTAACACAGACAACCAATGGTTGCGAAAGTCAGAGGTTGCCTGTAACAATTGTTGTAAAACAAAGGCCGCAACCACCTGTTGTAAATGACGTGACATATTGCCAGAATGCCATTGCAGTTCCGCTTACAGCAATAGGACAGAATCTGCTTTGGTACACAACGGCTGCCGGCGGTTTTGGGGCAAGTGCCGGGCCAACACCTGTTACAACAACTCCGGACACCATAACGTATTATGTTACCGAATCGTTTAACGGTTGCGAAAGCTATAGGGCGCCACAACATGTGTTTGTATTATATACACCTAACGCAGTTATTGTACCCAACCAGCCTTACGTTTGCGAAGACAGCGTGATGAGTTTTAAATATTTCGGCAGTGCATTGCCAGACGCATCTTATGACTGGGGTCTGCCCGCAGGTTCTTTCTGGGATAGTGGTCGTGGACCCGGGCCTATATGGGTAAAGTTTGATTCACCCGGAAATCAGGTTATCACACTTATCGTAAGCAATGGCATGTGCAAAAGTCCTCTCGCTACTTATACTGTGAATGTAAGGCCGATGCCTGTACAAACCATAGGTTCGTTGCATGAAGTATGCCAGGATGATACTATGATCGTGGGATTAGGTTCTGCAACACCTGGCGTATCGCTATACACTTGGGATTTTGATAGTATCGGAGCTTATCTTGGTAACGGCATTTATGATACAGGTGCTGAAATATTAAGCAGCGCTGGTCCGGCTGGTCCTTTCAGTATTGTTTGGACAGTTGCCGGTCTGCATGTTATTAAAGTGAAGGCATTATTGGATAATTGCCCCTCAGGATGGGTCGTGGATACAGTTAATGTACATCCTTTACCGGATGCCCGAATATCCACAGTGGGAATAGGCATACCTTGTACCAACGATAGCCTGCAGTTCTCAGCATTGATACCTACTGAGGAGAATTTATATACGTGGAGCCCTGCAATATTCTTTATCAACGGTAATAATTCTGCTGTGGTAGAAGGTAATGTGCATTACAGCTCCAGCATTTTCCTGAGCGTTACAACACCTTATGGTTGTAAAGCAACAGACAGTCTATATGTTCAAACAGACTCTTGCTGTAAAGTAGCCTTCCCGAATGCGTTTACGCCAAATGGAG
>Ga0206934_1134_pt1 | contig 19848 bp, 6 predicted proteins | sample Alteio_BWOrgHeat_16_FD_152932 | JGI IMG/M metagenome (GOLD analysis project Ga0206934, IMG submission 152932) | Enriched cells from forest soil in Barre Woods Harvard Forest LTER site, Petersham, Massachusetts, United States -... | ecosystem: Environmental > Terrestrial > Soil > Temperate forest > O...
TTGCTGTAGCCATATTTTACTTTGCCTGCTTTCCATTCGTCAAAAATTTCATCTTGTACCAAGAGTCCCATTCGATCACATAAATCCAAAAACTCGGGGGCAACGGGATTGTGAGATGTGCGAATCGCATTACAGCCCATCTCTTTCAATATCTTCAATCGCCGCACCCACATAGCTTCGGGCACAGCAGCACCTACGCTTCCAGCGTCATGATGAAGGCAAACTCCGTTCATTTTTACTCGCTTCCCATTGAGAAGAAAACCTTTGACAACATCGTATTTGATATCACGTATCCCAAATGGAGTGGCAACTTCATCAATCACTTTTCCCCTATCAATTATTTGAACACGAAGCGAGTACATATTTGGTGTCTCAATTGACCAACGCGAAGGGGTAGAAACCGTCAGACGCTGAGTCAACTCCGCACTTTTGTTTGACTCAATGGATATAGACGATTCTGTTTTGGATACTTCGTTACCCTTTGAATCCAGTACAGTTGATCTAACTAAAAAATTATTTGAGGTTTTGTAATTGTTCCCTATGATCATCTCTGCAGAAACTATGGCAGTCGACGAGTCTGCAACGGGTGTTGTAATGTATGTACCCCAATGTGCTACGTGCAATTGATCCACGAGCGTAAGCCATACATGTCTGTAGATACCTGAGCCTGAATACCACCGTGTGTTGGGCTGCCTCGAATTATCCACACGCACTACTATAATATTCTCTCCGCTTTTAATATAAGTAGTGAGGTCGTAATAAAAACTCATGTACCCGTTTGGATAATGACCGAGATGGTGACCGTTGATCCACACATCGCTGTTTTGATATACACCATCAAATTCGATCCATACATTCTTCTCAGTCACTGATTTTGAAAGTGTGAAATGTTTTCGATACCACCCGACACCTGTGGGCAAGTATCCGCCTCCGCCCCCGGTCGTTTCTTTTTCTGTAAACTCCTTTTCAATACTCCAGTCGTGTGGCAGATCAAGAGTTCTCCATTTACTGTCATTGAAATCTGTTTTAGCAGCGCCAACAGTATCGGTTTGAGAGAACCTCCAATTTATATCCATCAATAATCGCTGACGGTTATTCGTCGTGGCTGTGCAAAGAATAAAACCAGAGACAAGAACGAGACACAAGAATAATTTCTTCATTGATTTTTCGCAATAAACTTCTTGTTCATTTCGTCATATACGGTCATGAAATCATTGGCCTTCCCCTGTTTATCAAAGACAGATTCCCATGTATTCAGGGGTTCCCAGATTGCAGTTCCTTTTCCTTTTCCGTTAGGGAGACTGAACACGATCTCATGTACATCGCGCTTCTTTTGAGAATATTCCACGACAATGATGTCTTGCTCATAACGGTTTGCCATGCTTGTCAAATTATTTTTCAAGTCATCCAACGTACCATGCCACTTGGGATAGTACGACATGCCGATCACGTCAAACTGAATATTTCGTGCCAGCATATTGTCAAAAAAGAAAACCGATTCTTCATGCTGACCACCAAGCGCTATATGTAACATGATGGCAATCGATTGATCCACCGACTTAACACCTGCTATTCCAGATTGTATCAATTGAGCGAGGCTATCCAAATTACTTATATGCCCGTCAGGCCAAATCATTCCGTGATTGATTTCATTACCCACTTGCACCATGTCAGGAATTGTACCCTGATCTTTTAATGCCTTGATCACTTTTCTGGTATAGATCTCGACAGAATCTTTTAACTGAGTGAATCCTAATTTTTTCCATGCAGCAGGCTTATATTGTTTTTCCGGATCAGCCCAATAATCACTGTAATGAAAATCGAGAAGTATCTTCATACCTGCTGCCTTCACTCGCTTGGCCATTTGCTTTGTGTGCTCAAGATCACAGAATCCTTTTTTCGGCGAGTAGCCACTATCTGCAGCTGGATTGTGAAATATTCTCAAGCGTATATAATTGAAGCCATGATCTTTAAGTATTTGTATCACATCTTTTTCAATTCCATTGTCTGAGAATCTCATACCGCGCGCCTCCAGTTGTGGCAAAAAAGAAATATCGGCACCGATCATTTTATCAATTACAGGCTTGACCGTTCTTTTTTGATTGGATGTAACCGGATGAGGCGTACCCATATGAACAGTATGAATGCCAGTGCTGCCGGACTGGAGACCTTTCGACTTCGCTTCAAATTTTATTTTGTCAATTCTACTCCCCGCTTGTAGTATCACCTGACATTTGCCATTGTATAGACTTCGCTGCCAGAGGCTGTCAACCAAAAAATGATCAGGCTCACGACTGGCCGGATCATCGTTAATCACTTTAATTATTTTTGCTTCACCTGTAGAAACAAACTTTATTAAATTCTTTGCCCCCTTCACCTCACGGTTTTGCTTGTCGACCACGCTAATGGTAATAATTGCAACATCTTTTCCGTCTGCGAAAATTGTTGTGCGATTAGGTGTGACTACTATTTCATAAGGATCATTAGGTTCGATTTTAGTGTTTGCCTTTTGTAACCAAATGCTTTCCACATCCAGATTGTAAGATTTTTTTAAATCAGCTGAAGGAATGCCGGCGCCAATTGTCACTTCAATCTTCTCTGCCTGAGATAAATTTATTTTGTTGTTTAATTTATTTGCTTTGAAAGCCAACGGTTGAAAGCCTGGGAAAGGTCTCGGCAGCAGCAGCGATGAGTCGGGAACAAAACTATTTATAGGAATCTCTAAATCCTTAAAGTCATTGGGTAACGACACAAAAGCCGAAACCGAAGACCCATCCGCAAATAGCAAGGCAACTTTTGCTTTTAGCGGACCCGAGTTCGAAGTCCTCGCACGCAGTATCAGCCTATCAAATGAGCCCATCTCTCCCATCCTTCCTTTCAGCTTATCCGGAAAAGAATATTGGAAGCCCATGATTTTTGCTCCCGACAATTCATTAGCTGCCATACTCAGGATCAACTGTTCTGGTTTTTCACAGGTAATGAAATTGGTTTGAAAACCCCTTCTGAACGTTGGGTAAGTTCGCACTGCCCGATCGTTAGTAGGATTAAACAATTCTAATCCACCATTGCTGGCCGCAACAAACGTTTTCCAAGTTTCACTGTGATAATTATCCCAAGCGAACGGATTGCCTTTATTATTGCCTGGAAAAACCACGACCTCATTTCCTTTTCTCAGAACGATTCTGTAATTCAATACTCCGGGAGTAAGTAGGTCTGCCGGAATCTCACCAACAAAATCAGAAGCCGTCTTCCTCACCATCGGAATAGTTTTAGACCGCCCGAACATTTGATTAACCTGCAGGGACACCCTTCCGGTGTCGATGCCTACAACTTTTGCGGAAATGAGGATCGATTTGCCTGAAGAAACTTCCGTGAATGGCTGATGTGATAGGTACATTTCTGTAGTTGTCTGTTTTGGCGCAACGAACTCATCAAGCTTTATTACTCCGACATAATCAATCTTGCCTGAAAAAACTTTGTCTTTCTTAGTTAATAGGTACGAGCCCGGTGACAGTTGAACTCCGTTGGCAGTTGATTCGCTTGAAAATGAATTCCCTTCATTCAAACCCTTGATGGTAAAATCCGAGCCGAGGTTTGGAATTGTAATCTGCACCTGATTATTCTGCCATTGAATGCGCGTAACTTCTTTGCTGGGCGAAGCTCTCTCGAACGGATCGCGTATATAAACTGCATCAGGCATAACTTCGAGGCGCCATACTCCATCTTCAAGCTTATCTAGAAAATACGCACCGAGTCCGCTGTATTTAATAATCGAAGAGCTTCCAACTCCGGCAACGTGCTGTAGTTTAGTAACATTGACTGGTTTAGTACTTGTTGAATTTGAATAGTAAAACTCCTCATCCGAATTCATCTCACTTAACGCCTCCTTGTAGCTCACACGAAATACATCAAACACACTGTCGGCCGGATAGGCACCAAAGTTTTTCTGTCTTGGTACTTTATGAAAAACTCTGGAGGCGATTAACATACTTATCGCCTTTGATGGAGTGTATGCCAGATTCAGATAATGTGTCTGATATTCAGTGTTGGCGTAGGCAAGCGCCATCGGATCGTAAGCGAATTGTGTTGCCCATTGAAATCCTGCTTGTCTAAAACTCCTCGCCATCGCCGGATACATGTTGGCCTGTAAAATATCGGCTGCATCAAACTCATATACCATCAATGCTTTTTTCGCGAAAGCGGGAATGGTATCGAATGGTATCGCGTACTTGTCAATGTGAGGCAGATAATTTCCTTTTAGTTCATTGCCCGATACAAGACCAGAAGGATACCATTGAAAACTAAAGCCGTTGACAACAGACGCGGCAACAGCATCGGCATAGTAGGGTCCTTGACTTATATTATAGAAGACTGGTTTCGACCAACCTGTACTTTTAATCGCCGCTGCGAGACGGTTGATATAATTGGTCACTCCGCTTTTTGGACCGCTGTGACTTGGTTCGTTATTGATCTCTACAGCAACTACATCGGGGTCGTCCTGATAAGAAAGTTTTGTATAAGGATTCACATGCCTGAAAAACTGCTTGAGGTAGTTTTCCTGCGCGGCTATTGCCGAATCATTTGTCGTTAGTTTGCCTCGGCCATAAAATCTTGAAAAGCCCGGTGTGTTTTCATCTCTTTCAGGATACCCGTTTCCCCAAAAAGCAATTGGTGTTATTATCGTTTTGATGTTCCTCTTTTTCAATTCAGCCAAAAGGAAATCGAATAATCTCAGGTGTTCATTGTCTAGCAGGTTGCCGGATACGTCAGAAATCTCGTTGTCCCACACGTGCACCCGGAAAGCATCAAGACCGATGCGGGCCAGATGATAGACATCTTGTTGAATTGCTTTTTCTAGATCAATATTAAGTGCCTTGTGGGCCCGAAATGCATAAGCGAACGGAGTTGTATAGTTTACCCCAAAAAAAGAGGCTTCTACATTATTACTTTTCCATCGCCAGACTCCATCCTTATCAATGTAAGTACTGGTGTTATTTTTTTGTGTGCGCTGAGCCAAGCCCGCAGAACAAATCAGAATGAAAATGCCCAATGAAATAACTATGCGTGTCATTTTTTTATCGACCGTTAAAATTTGGTAATTCCAATACAACAAAACCATCCTATTTCGATTCTCTTCCTTAATCAAGAATCAAAAGGATGAAACTCATTCCCAAGTGTACTTAGGAGCGATAAAGTTGGGGGCAAACGATTGCATAAGGCTCAACAAATCGTACAGAAATGGATAATAATCGACACTAAAGCCTTAGAAACAGTACTTATTGCAACAAATTCGAGATAAGGGATTGGGTGTCACGACAACAACAATTTGGAAACAATTACCTTCGATTTTGTAAACAGTTGGTAGGGTCATTATGCCCGATTCACTTCTGTAAAACGGCCTCCGATAACCACAAAAATTAAACATTAAGGAACCCAAATTTGACCATGCTACGACACTTATATCTATCAGTAATTTGCATCACATTAATTTCGAACAGGACCGTTGCAGCCGATTCGCTTTACTTCTCAACTCTTTCAATCCGCGACGGGTTGCCTTCCAACATTATCAGCGCGATAGCTCAGGATAAAAATGATTTTATATGGATTGGCACATCCAATGGCTTGTGTCGTTATGATGGTCACCGGTTTATTACCTTCAAAAGAGAAGGCTCAAACTCTCTTCCCGCAAATGAAATCAGCGCTCTGCTTATAGACGGAGATTTTATCTGGGTTGGAACGTGGAAAGGATTATGCAAAGTGAATACTCTGACTTTTGAAGTCGTCCCGGTCGACATGAAAGGTAACAATGTGATTCGTGCACTTTGCAAAAAAGGTGATGACATCTGGGTAGGAACTACCAACGGACTTATTAAATATTCGAAAGATGGACTAATCGAATACAATACTTCCAACAGCAACATCAGTCACAATACAATCCGGGCGATTCATCCTGACAAGTATGGAAATCTTTGGGTGGGGACTTATGATAAAGTTAACAAGCTCCCGAAAGAAAAAAATTCATTTATTCAGATTGACCTTAAAGGAGACTACAAGCCTGAATTAAAAAATAATCTTATCACCGATATCAAGCCCAACTTGAGCAACGACTCATTGATTTGGATAGGAACTGAAACGGGGCTTTGCGAATTGAATGTTTTTTCTGGGCGCCATCGATCGTACAATGAACGGAACGCTAGACTCAGCAACGAAGTCGTCAAGAATATTTACACCGACCATGAAGGAAACCTTTGGCTTGGCACTGACTTCGGTCTAAATATTTTCGCTCCTAAAAATTTCTCCAACAGAGTTGTCTTCCATAATCCCCAACTACCTTACTCCATTGGCAACAATGTTATCTGGCAAATCATGGAAGACTCCGGTGGAGTAATCTGGTTTGTGACTTCCAACGGACTTAGCCGATTAAATAAGTACAGAGATTATTATGATTTCCATGAGGTCTCCTATTATTCCAGCAGCCAAACCATCGGCAATCAAGTACGGTCGATGCTGATCACAAGACAAGGAACAATGTGGTTAGCCACGCAACATGGTGCACTTAGAATTAACCAAGTAACAGGCGAGAGAATAATGTTCGATACTCATTCCCCTGAAGGGAAAAGGATTTTACTTAACAATGTGTACGCGTTGGAAGAAGATGACTTCGGGCGAATTTGGATTGGAACTGCCGGCGGGATCAATGTGTGGGATGAATCGAAAAAGAAAATGTATTCCATCACCTCGAACCCTACCAATGGATTGATCACCAACTACGTTTCCAAATTTACCCGAGGCACCGACGGATCGTTTTGGGTAAGTGCTTGGGAAGGTGGTCTTTTCAAAATCGTCGGGAATTTCGAAAACATTAATTCGCTTCACTTTGAATTAGTCGGCGACTTCGGTTCGCAAAAAAATGTGTCGGGCGGAAATGCCATCTGGGCTATTAATTATAACGAGCTCTTTCGTATTGATCTCAGCACCTACCAAAGCAAACGTATTCAATCCTTTAATGCTATCGCGAATAAAAAAAGTATCAACAGCTTATACTTTTCTAAAAAGGGCAGTCTTTGGGCCGGCGTTCCAAACGGGCTCATCGAATACCGGCCTCAATCTGACACTGCTGTCTTTCACCCGCTAATTATAGGTAACGATGTAATACTTGCAAGTATCACCGAGGATGATCACGGAAATATTTGGGGAGCCGCCGGAGGATTCTTATTAAAGTATCATATCTCGTCGCGGCAAATTGAAATATTTCCTTTAGAGAAAGATGCGCCACTCAAAAGTTTCTTTGACGGTTGCTTTGTCAAAACCACCAGTGGAGAAATTCTTTTCGGAGGAGACAACGGCTACATAAGTATTTCTGCTGCTGCAAAACCGGTACAATATAAACCCAGCGTGTTCATTACAATGCTGGAAATCAATAACAAAAAAGTCAATGCGGGCGAAAAGATTGATGGCGAAGTATTGCTTCCTCAGGATATCGCATTTATTCACAATATCAACTTAGCGTATTCCAACCGATCAATTGCGATTGAATTTTCTGCATTGCATTACTGGCAACCCGAAATGAATGAATACGCCTATAAACTTGAAGGCGTAGACAAACAATGGAAATATGTTTCAGGTTCTAAAAATTTTGTTGTCTATTCCAATCTTTCTCCAGGAACATATAAGTTAACTGTAAAGGGCACCAATAATTACGGAATATGGAGCGACTCTGATGCAGAGCTCAATATAACAGTGCGGCCTCCTCTCTTTTTAAGCAAAGGGTTTATTGTTCTGTATTGCGTTTTCGCAGGGCTGTTAATTCTTGCAGCGTTACGTTTCTACTCCTCACGGTTACACATCAGAAATGAAATGAAGCTTATCTGTATGGAGAGGGACCATTCTGAAGAAATCGATGCAATGAAACAACAATTCTTTACCAATATCTCTCATGAATTGAGGACACCTATCAGTCTTATACTGCCATCTATCCAACAAGTATTAAAACATGCTAAGCTTGACCCAGAAGATCAAAGTTTAATTCGGCTTGCTGAAAAAAACTCTAACCGGCTGCTGCGGGTAGTCAATCAAATTCTTGACTATAGAAAATTAGAGAACGGAAGTTTGGAACTGAAGATTACATCGTTAGAGCTGATCAGTTTTTGTCGCGATCTATTCTCCATGTTTTCTGACAAGGCCGCCCGAAATCAAATTAATTTTACATTCCATACCGAAGTGGATAATTGTACTATTTGGGTAGATGCCGATAAGCTTGAAACGATACTCTATAACTTATTGTCAAATGCATTCAAGTTTACACCAGCCCACGGAGCCATTGACCTAACTATTGCGAAGCATCCGGCCGACAAGGATTTTACGAAAAGCGCGGTTACTATAAAAGTTACAGATACCGGAATTGGGATATCTCCGGATGATCTGCCGAAAATTTTTGAACGCTTTTTCCAAACAGAGAAAGGTAAAAAATTTGATTCAGGTTCCGGCATTGGTCTCACGATGGTAGCAGAGTATACCAAACTTCATCACGGCAAGGTAATGGTGGAGAGTACTCCAGACAAAGGCTCCAACTTCACCATTATCCTTCCTATGGGAGCAGCTCACTTCCCGATAGATACCGATCAGCATACCGCGTCGCTCAACTTGCTAGCCACTAAATCAAATACCGATACAGAAAATTCAAATGCGTATGTATATGGTCTTGATTCTGACAAGCCGCTAATTATGATAGTGGAAGATAATACAGATATGATTGATTTTTTAAGAATCAATCTGAAAGCCAAGTACCATTTGATCATCGCCAACGACGGAGAAGAAGCACTGCAAAAAACAAATAGCATTCTTCCCGAAGTTATCATCAGCGACATTATGATGCCCGTGATGGATGGCATTACGCTTTGTAAAAAAATCAAAGAGAACCAGAGAACCTCGCACATAGGGATAGTGCTCCTCACTGCCAAAGACCTGGTGTCACAAAAAATTGAAGGGATACGCGTTGGTGCCGATGCCTACCTGACAAAGCCCTTTGAAGTCGAATTGCTTATTGCATCGATTGATCATTTACTGAAAAGAAAACAGGAGTTGTCTAGCTATTTTAAATCGGAGATATTAACACATCCCGAGCTTCAAAGCACAAAAGAAAATGTGGACGACAAATTTGTAAAGAAGGTAGCAAATATAATCGAGGCGAATATTTCCAATTCTGAATTCAACGTTGAAATCCTCAGTCGCGAGATTGGAATGAGTTCAACACATCTTTATCGAAAACTAAAATCATTGACTCATTTTTCAGCGAAAGACATAATCAAAAAATACAGGCTTAAGAAAGCCTCGCTTCTGCTGAAAAATAAAGGAGGAAACATTTCAGAAATCATGTACGAAGTTGGCTTCTCTAACTTATCCTATTTTGCAAAATGCTTTAAATCTGAATTTGGGTTATCACCAAAAGACTATCAGCAAAAAATGGGAAAAGGGTCACAAGAAATTGACTTAGGAATATAAGCCTGAAGAGGATTATTCCAATTCCAGAATTAAAGCGGTCTTTGCAGGCAGAGTAAGTACTTCAAGGTTTTGTAAAGTCGCTTCAATCAAAACATTTTTAGCCTTTGTCTTACCTTTTATCAATTCTGCAAATCTCTCGGTGCTCAGCGATTTTTCCGTTGCATTCCCGTTCATCACAACCATCACTGTTTCTTGGCCCAACGTGCGGAAGTAAACATAGATATTGTCTTGAGGAATGAAGTGAACCAGTTTCCCCTGATGAATGACTGGTTTCGATTTTCTCCAATTCAATATTTTTTTCATAAACCCCGTCGCCTCCTGTTGATCCTTGCTCAGGTTTTTTCCATTAAAATAATCTGCGGTATCGCCGGGCCATCCTCCCGGAAAATCCAAGCGCACTTGTGGGTGCACGTTACCATCGCCATCCATCAGCGCTTCGGTGCCATAATAAATTTGAGGAATCCCCCGCGTTGTAAGCAAAAACGTCACACCCATTTTGAATTTGTCAAGATCCTTTCCTACCGACAGAAAAAAACGAGTCATGTCGTGGTTGTCAAGGAAGGTAAGGTTGTTGTTAGCATTGGCGTATTGAAAATCCTGGCTTATCAAATCGTACAATCGGCTCAATCCGGAATCCCAACCGCTCGCCTCATTCAAAGCTTTTGGAACTGAAAAACAAAAAGGAAAATCAGTCACCGATGGAAGGAAGGATTGATAACCGTCGAAATTTTTTGCACCCTTCTGCCAATAGGCAACCTGCGAAATTGAATTAAGCCAAACCTCACCCACCAAACCAAACTTTGGGTATTCATCCGTCAAAGTTTTTGCCCATCGTGCCATAAAATATTTGTCAGGGTATGGATACGTGTCCATTCGAATGCCATCAATGCCTGCATACTCTATCCACCAAATTGAATTTTGAATCAGATAATCTGCAAACAATGAATTGGTTTGATTTACGTCTTGCATTGTTTTGTCAAACCATCCGTTGAGCATGATGACAGAATCATACTTTGATCGGTGAGTATCAGAAATTAATCCTCCGTGATAATTCGAACTGGTATATTTTGGAAATTGATGAATCCAATCTTTCTCTGGCGAGTCCTTTACCAGCCAGTTTTCGCTACCTATATGATTCATCACCATATCCTGAATAATTTTAATTCCGGATTGATGGGCTTTCTCAATCAACTTTACGTAATCTTCATTGGAACCAAAACGCGCGTCCACCTTATACAAGTCTGTGATTGCATAACCATGGTAACTGCTACTGCGCTGATTATTTTCCAAAATAGGATTGAGCCAAATGGCTGTTACACCCAACTCTTTAATGTAATTCAAATGATCAGACAACCCTTTCAAATCACCACCATGACGACCAAACGGTTTTTCACGGTGTGTACCCTCATAAAATCCCGGTAATGTATCATTGGTTTGGTCACCATTTGCAAACCGATCCGGCATAATCAGATAAACTACGTCACTTGAGTTAAAGCCCTGAATGCGATTCGCGGCTGTTGACTTGTTTTTTAATTCGTAAGTGTAGGTGAATGATCTTTTGGAAGACTTAAATTTTATTGGCAAAGAACCGGCTTTTGCTGTAGAGCTTATCTGAAGTTTTAAAAATACATAATGTGGATTTTCAATTTTTATTTTTTTCAGTAAGGAAACACCAGGGTACGTCAGTGAAACTTCAACGCCAGACAAATCGGAATCATGATTGTAAAATAGAATTTGGAGTTCTGTATTTTTCATTCCTACCCACCAAAAGGCAGGCTCAACATGATCAAAGTTAGAATCCTGTGATTTTAACTCTCCGAATGAAATTACTACCACAGCCGCCAAGGCAACGAAAGTTCTTAATCTAAAAGTCATCCTGTTGTATTTTAACCTCAAATGTAAAGACCTCGCTTAGTTCTTTATTAATTTTTTTCTAACAATACCTTGGCCAGTGGCAATTTCCAAAATGTATAAACCGGATGACAAATTACTTACATCCCAGGTCGTGTCATCAATTCTGCTGGGCGTCAGCAATGACCCAGTTATTGTCATTGCCTGAAGGCTGTTAATATTTCCATCCAAGTCCACGTGAAATCTTCCATTAGTTGGATTAGGGTAAACTGAAACATCTGAATCAGGCGTATCTTTTATTGAAGTTACAATTACCGGAATCTTAATGGGGACGTCGGTATATAACTTGTAACTTCCAGGGGGCATCGCTAATGATAACGTTGAGCCTGTTACGATTACAGATGCTTTCTGATAGTAATCATACCACGTTCCCGGATGCGGAAATGTAATAGCTACCGACTGACTGACCACATCAAAGTTGGCCGCTACCTGCACGTTCATTTGCGTAGAGTCTTTTGGCGTTGCAGTATACGGATTGTTTTTCAGCGTAATCTGTTTTACTAATGAACTTACATTTGCCTGAACTGTAGCGCTTCCTGAAGTAAAGACTGTATATGTCTTCTTCAACCGGATTAAATCAGCCACGTGATCATGGAGCGATTTTCGGTTTACATCTTGCAGATAAACCCATTCTACTGGCTTGTCAGAAACTCTGCAGTTGGTGGCATCAATCGTTACACCGTCCGCGCAAAGATTTATAGTTTTATCATAACCAAGTTCCCCAAACTCCCACAACATCTTCGGGCCAGGAATTGGATAAAACGAAGCAGCTGCTGCTTTCATCCGTTGCAAGGCTGTTGCCAGATCTTTCGTTGAATAATTTCCTGAAGTATTTCCGTAGGTTATATTTTTATATATGAGTCTTTCTTCATCATGGCTTTCCATATAGCCAACCGAATGTGGCACTGACCAACCGCTATTGGCGTAATAGATTCCACTAAAATCAGAACTCGGATTATCGGCATAGCCCATAGTTGCCTGATTATATTGACTATTGTAATTTTCCCAAAGCATGGCGCCTAAATTTTCGCCACCACCCGTTCGATATTCAGCCAGCACTTGCTCTTCGTTGTTTACAGCAAAGTGCTCGAGAATAACATACGTGCTGGGTGAGTAACTCCAAATCTTATCCATCATGCGTTCAAGATTAGTTACACGAGACGCATCATATTCTCCCCACAGGTTGACATCGGTACCCGAATAAAATTGAGTAAAACCTTTTGACAGGTCATATCGGAAGCCATCAATCTTATATTCGTTGACCCAGTAATGGTTGATCGTGTCAACGTAAGCTCGGGTATATGTACTCTCATGATTGAGGTCATTGAAGACGCTGTAAGGATGGGGAGCATTGACATTAAACCATTTGTTGGAAGCTTTGGGTTTGTAAATCGAAAAATCGTACTCCAGCATAGCGTATGAGTTCGGAATGTCCTGATGGTTGAGCACCATATCCATGATAACAGCAATACCATTGGCATGGCATTTATCGATAAATTCTTTCAACTTATTTTTTGTACCATAATATTTATCGGGGGCAAACATAAATGTAGGGTTATAACCCCAGCTATCGTTTCCTGAAAACTCTGTGATTGGCATGAGCTCAATAGCATTGACGCCAAGTTTTTTAAAATAAGAAATCGTATCAATCAGGTTTTGATAATTCCGATTATTTAAATCAAAAAAATCGCGGATCAGCAATTCATAGATTATCAGGTTTTCTTTTACAGGCTTTTGATAGTTGGTCGTCAGCCATGTATAAGGAGTTTGACCTGTTTGAAGAATAGACAATCGATTATAATAATCCTGACTGTTTTTCGCTTTCGCCGGAAAGGCTTTTAAATTGGGATAGGTTGTAGCCGGTATGCCGGTATCCTGAGTGTCAAGGATTTTATCGGTATATGGATCGGCAATTTTTAGTGTGTCGTTAACCAGATATTGAAATGCGTATTCGGTTCCTGGTGTCAAACCTGTAACCTCCACCCAAAAACGTTCGCCATCGTGATTCATCAAGTAGGTCGGAGTCACTGTCCAATTTGTAAAGTCGCCAAAAGCATAAACTGAAGTTTTGTTTGGCGCCCAAAAACAAAGTGTCGCCTTCGTTTGATCAGAACTATTGTAATTGATGCCATCTATAATTCCTGCAGGCCTGGCCAGCACCGGGCTGGGTTGAGAAATTAAATAACTAAATGCCAACGTATCCATTAAAGAACCGGAGGTCAGGGTAATCATGACTTGATAATATTTTACTGAATCACTGACTGTGAGCGTGTATGCGTAGTTGGTTACGGCCGACTGTGAGTTGAGCAGTTGATGATTCACATACAAAGCAAAATTTGAAGAGGCAGAGGCTGTAGCCTGAACAGGAATTGTACTGCCATTAGTTACAAACAAAGGCTGTTGCGAAGGCGAAGTGAGCTGAACTTGAAAGGTACTTCCTATTAAAAATGTGGTGACAAAATCCGATGTCTGGCCGTTAGTCCAGTCATTGCCTTTAAGCAACATACCAATCTGTGTTTGCGCGCTGATATCGTTCGAAAAAAATGCTGATGGAGTAAATGTAACTGACCAAAGGGTTCTTCCACTTACGATAGACTGCGTGCACTTCGCAATATTGGTTGCTGTAGCATTTGAGTTGGCAGGATTAATATTGGAAGTTGCGTTCGTAGCATTTCCAGAAATATTGGGCATCCACACCCACACCCAGGCCGAAGTCAAACTTGACAACGAAGTTCCGGTGACATCATACGAAACCGTAATCTGATCATTGTAATGAAATAATGCAGGTGTAATTGTCGGGTTAAGAGTTACTGTTTGAGAAAATGAAAAGCCTGTTACAAACAAAAGGATAGCAGCAATAAATATTTTCATTTGAACGGTTATTAAACTGAATTTAATTAATAAAAACTAAAGGGGGCAATCAGCCCCCTCTAATCCTAAACAAAAAACCATAACTTATTGTTTGGTTACTTTGTACTGATTGGTGAAGAAATTAACATCAATGACATAATTTCCTGCAGCACCCGGGCCTGGTGTATTTGAGTTAGGAACATTTCCATCTGCTAACACTGCGCCTCCGGTTGCGCTTGCACCACCATATTTGTGAGTCCAGTCTCCATTTAAAGGCAGGAATAAATAACTACCTGTAGCAAGAAGCGGTATTGTTATTATGAATTCGCCATTGCTGACTTGTTTGAATTGCTGAGCTGGAACCGGAACCGGGTTGTCCCATCCGTGAGCCGACCCACCCGAAGTTGCATCACCTACTATATAAAGATTGGCAGGTATCGGGTTGGTTGTGAGCAAAGTCAAAGTATATTTTCCTGTAACGAAGTCAACAATTATTTTATACAATCCGCTGGCCGCCGGAGCTGGTATATCGCTTCCTGGTCCCTGGCTAGGTTGGAAACTATCGCTCAACGGATTTGCCGAGCTGCTTGATACATTGTATTTGTTCGCCCAGTTTCCATTTACAGGCAAGAAATCATACGCATTGCCAGTAGTAAGTTGCAGTACTGCACCGAAAGTATGGTAGTCAATTTTTGTAAGCTTCTGATTTGGTGTAGGCACAGGGTTGTTCCAAGCGCCGGCAGTTGCACTTCCTACAATATATAAACTGTCTGGCACTGGAAACTTTGGTGGTATCACTAAAGAATAGGGAGTAATCGTGATAGGCACCGCAGCCGAATAAATTGATTGATAGCCAACTCCAATATCCGCCTTTACTCTAAACTGGATTTGTCCGGCTACGGCAGGTTTTAATTTATAGTTTAGTGCAAGTAAATTAAGAGCAGCCTTCGTATAAGCCTGAGTGGCAACATTTCCCAAATTCACAATAGTAGGATTAATAAATCCTCCAGTCATAGAATCTATCTGAAGCGTATAAGTTACTGATACCTGAACGCCATAGTTTGGTGCGTTCCAAGTTAGCGTAGCAGCTGTTGTTGTAGCGGCAGCTGTCGAATCTAAAACCACTGTAGTAGCTGATGGTGTTAACGTCATCGAAACTCCTGAAGCCGGGTTTATCACCGCCTTTACATCATCCTTTTGGCACGCATCGAACAGCCCAACAACAGCGAATAATAAAATCGCAACTGCTGCTTTCCCTTTTAAATTTAATATCCGTTTCATAATGTTTTTTATTATTTGGTTTTCCCGATTCAATTATAACCTGTGTTTTGCTTAAGGTTAGGATTTGAAGACATCTGCACTGCAGGAATTGGAAATAGATTTAAGTACGCGGGGGTTGCTGCACCAGATTGCACATTGCCTTTCCATGTCCACAAGTAGCTGCTGCCGGTAAGAAGACCGTAGCGTATTAAATCAGTTCTGCGTGAACATTCCCAGTATAATTCACGTGCCCTTTCATCAAGGATAAAGTTGAGATCATTCGAACTGTTTACTGAAAGTGTGGCATGATCCGCGGAACTATTTCCATAAGCCCGTTCAATAACATTATTCAAATAAGTAGTTGCAGTGCCTACATCACCGCCTGATCCTCCGCGTACTACAGCTTCGGCATACATAAGATAAGCATCTGCCAAGCGAAAGATTGGAAAGTCTGTATCAACAAACGCAATGTTCCCTCCTCTTGACTGACTCGGTGGCTGTCCGCCAGATGCTGTTAAGTTTGTAAACTTTGTAACTGCATACCCATTCGTAAAATCACCAACATCAGCAATCTGCAGAGTCTGGCCATTGGTATAGAATTTTCCGCGATGGTCATTTGCTGTTGCAAATTTGGCAACGAATTCAGGTGTAACACGATTTTGTGCCCACTTATTAGTTGTTCCATAGTTGGTGGGGTCCATATTGCCGCCAATCTCGCCGTTGATAATATAATCTGATCCACCATACGACTGTGTACTTGCTCCATCATAGTTAAATGCAAAAATCATTTCTCTGCTGGTGTTGTTGTCAGCACTGAAGTTCAGGAAGTAGTTAGGCTCCAATGTGTACCCGGCAGCTATCACCTTATTCAAAGCAGTGAGACATTGAGTGTATTTCCCATTACCTGCACCCAAATAAACTTCAGCATTCAAATACAGTTTGGCTTGCAACATCCAAAGAGTTGCCTGATCAGCACGACCATATTGAAACCGCGCAGCACCCATTTGGCTTTCTATTGCAGTGAGTTCAGAGTCGATATAATTGAACAAATCTTTTGGATTCGTTTGTGGAGGAAAAAAAGCACCCGGTGCATCTGATTCAGTCACAAATGGTGGAGATCCATAAATATCAAGTCCATGATAATAAGCAAGAGCACGAAGAAAGCGAGCCTCCGCATGAAATTGTTTGATATTAGGATCTGTAGATCCTGCCGATGCACGAATAAATTCATTGCAGTAGGTCACCGCGAGCATAATCCGGGTGAACATCATGTTGCTAAAAGTGTTAGTAGAAGTCCAGGTTTGCCAGTGCAGTGGACGGATGTTTCCATCTTCGGCCCAGGAGTAAACAGCTTCGTCGGTTGGCAGCTCCTGAAGATTCCAGTATTCGCGTAAGTAATTTGCAAACCCCTCATCTACGTTAATGATATCCGGATTGCCGGAAGGGCCTTGTTGTCCGCTTTGAGCGAATGCTGAATATAATTTAGCCAAGCCCGATTGGTAATCGCTTACCGTTTTGTACACCGTTGCAGAATTCACTGAGGCCGCACCTAATGACACTGGATTCAAGTCATTGACACAAGATGTCGTCAGAACAGCTACTGCCAACACCACGATAATCAGTTTCAATAATTTTGTTTTCATAATTATTTATAATTAATAACTAACATTAAAACCTAACAAGAATACACGAGGCCGCGGATAGATATTGTTGTCTATACCGCCATCCACTTCGGGATCAATCCCTTTATACTTGGTAATCCAAAAAGCGTTTTGAACTGTCAGGCTTAAGCGTGCCCTTAATTTTTGAGTGAACAATTGGTTGAAGTTGTACCCTAAACTGATGTTATCCATTTTAAAGAAAGAAGCATTTTGAACGTAGTAGCTCGAATAACTTTGAATGGATGAAAACTTGGTATCGTTGATGGAACTTGGCAAATTATTGAAGTAGCCTGTTGTGTAATAAAGGTTTGCATAGTATGCGCTCGCAGCTACAGCATTATAATTGTAGTTCCCCAAACTTACGCGTCCCTGCATATAGAAGTCCCACTTCTTATAAATCACACGAGAATTGATACCCATCAGGTAATCAGGTTGCGGTTTATGGAACACGTTAAATGCGTTCGTTCCATTAGAGCCGACATAAACTCCTTCAACTGGTTTGCCCTGATTGTTGTACACTTGTTGGTTTGTCAGGTAAGAATAAATGGGTACACCAACCTGAATCGTTTGGATGTATTTACTCAACCCGATTCCGCCATAAGGAATAGTAAAATTGGGATCGTTTGAAGCAACGAGTTTTGTAATCTTATTTTGGTTGTGGGTAAAATTGAATCCAATATCCCATTCTACATCCTGAGTTTTAACAGCAACCCCCCTCAAAGTAATCTCATAGCCTTTGTTCTCAAGGTTGCCTACATTGGTTGTAACAAAGTTTGAAAAGTTACTTCCGGCAGCGACAGGCACAGTCACAATCAAATTTGAAGTTTCTTTCTGGTAGTAGTCCACTGTACCTGTAATTCTATTGTTGAGAAAACCGAAATCAATACCTATATCAGTTTGCGCTGTTGTTTCCCATTTCAAATTGGCATCATATGCCTGAGGGCGAAGTGTGTTTACAAATGAATTTCCAAACTGGTATTGCGCTGTTGAATTACTAACCTGATATGTAGATAAGTACGGGTACGCATTGTTGGCTACGTCTTGTTGGCCTGTAATTCCATAGCTGCCGCGGATTTTAAGATCCGATAAGAACTTAACTCCTTCCATGAAAGACTCTTTGTTAAGACGCCACGCTGCACCGATAGCCGGGAAAATCACAAACCTGTTTTGTTTTGCAAAACGCGAAGACGCATCATCGCGGAATGAGAACGTCAACATGTATTTGTCATTAAAAGAATAATTCAACCGGCCAAAATATGAAAGCAGCACGTTGGGATTAGAAACCAAAGGCTGGGGAACATGCGTTGTTCCGTCTGCTGCCAGAGCTGAGTTGGTAAAAATAGTTTGAGCCCAGTTGCGTTGAAAATTCGAACCGTCACGGTCAAATGCCTGATAAGAATAACCTACAGTTGCATCAATTTTATGGTTTGCTATCAACTTTGAATAATTGGCATAAAGATCCAACAGTCTTGATTTACTTGTGCCTGTGTAATCAAGTCGCTGCCCGAGAGCAGGATATGTCCATGCTGCATTAGGAGCGTAATTGTTGTGGCCTTTCGATGACGAATAGTCTATCCCAGTGTTCATGGTAAGCTTTATCGCAGGGAAAAACCGAAGCCTGTAATCTAACTTCAGGCTTGCCATGCCCCGATAAACATTGGACTGATTATCGGTCTGATTGACCATTGCTACAGGATTAGAGGTAGCAAGTGTATTTGGGTTACCATTGATCTGAGTCTGGTCGATCATCCATGTGGTGTAACCTCCCCACGCAGTATTTCCATTAGAAACAGGCTGTGTAGGATCATAAGCAACAGCAGCTCCTACCGCACCTGTGTTTCCAAAATTCTGTTTCGTAAACATTCCCTTCATCGATGCAGTGACTGCTAAATCACCGTCAAGAAATGTTGGAGTCAGGTTTACGTTCAAAGAATTTCTGACAAAGTTTGTTGATTTAAGAATACCCTCCTGATCGGTGTAACCATACGAAACACGGTAAGGCAAATTTTTGTAAGCACCGGCAATACTGAAGTTATGATCTTGCGAAATCGCTGTCTGATATATTTGCTTCTGCCAATCCGTATTTTGATTTCCAAGCAAAGTGAGGGCGCTTGAATTTAATCCGGGTAATACACCGACTTGCGCATTTGCCAAAGAGCGAACCTGATCGCCAGAAAGTACATTATAGTATTTCATCGGGCTGCTGGAAGACACATTTACATTGTAGCTAATCTGCGGTTTCCCTGATTTTCCTTTTTTAGTAGTGATAATGATTACACCATTAGAAGCACGCAACCCATAGATCGCGGTGGCCGATGCATCCTTGAGAACAGTGAACGTTTCGATGTCGCTGGGATTTAACAACGTCAGCGGATTTGCAAGACCGACGATCGGACCTGTAGATCCTGTAGGGCCGGTATTATCTACAGGATAACCATCAATCACAATCAAAGGATCTTGACTTCCATTAACCGAGCCATTTCCGCGAATGCGAATAGTAGAGCCGCTTCCGGGAGCGCCGCTGTTAGTGGTGATCTGTACACCCGCAACTTTTCCAATAAGCATGTCTTGTGGTGAGGAGATAATTCCTTTATTAAAATCCTTGCTCGACACTGCTGCGATTGATCCGGTCACATCCTTCTTTTCCTGTTGACCATAACCAACT
>Ga0206934_1135_pt1 | contig 19828 bp, 15 predicted proteins | sample Alteio_BWOrgHeat_16_FD_152932 | JGI IMG/M metagenome (GOLD analysis project Ga0206934, IMG submission 152932) | Enriched cells from forest soil in Barre Woods Harvard Forest LTER site, Petersham, Massachusetts, United States -... | ecosystem: Environmental > Terrestrial > Soil > Temperate forest >...
GGCGGAAAAACTGATTTTAGCCGATACTTCCCTGCTAATTGATTTCTTCAGAAAATCGGACAAATCGAAAACACAATTGATAGCTCTGACGAAAATGGGCTATAAATTCAGTATTTGTGTAATTACCGAGTATGAGATATATGCTGGTGCAAACAAAGATCAGTTTAATTATTGGCAGGAATTTCTGAATAAAATAGAAGTAATTCCTTTGGATAGTTCGGCAATAAAGCAGGCCGTTCTAATTAATAATTCTCTGAAAAGCAAGCGAAAGCAAATTGATTTAGCCGACCTTTTTAATGCCGCGATCGCCGTCAGCAATAATCTTCCTATAGCCACACTTAATAAAAAACATTTCGAAAGAGTCGAAAACCTTAAACTAGTCGAATAATCGTCTGTTTATCCAATATCTTTACCGATATTATGAAAACAGCCCGCTGGCTATTGCTCCCATTTTCATTATTATACGGCTTGGTTGTCACCATCCGCAACTGGCTGTACGATGGCGGATTGCTCAAAAGCCGCTCGTTTAACATCCCGGTTATCTGTGTGGGCAATCTCGATATAGGCGGAGCAGGCAAAAGCCCCATGACCGAATATCTGATTCGCCTGTTAAAAGTTGATAACAAGCTGGCAACACTTAGCAGGGGCTACGGTCGCGCCACAAAGGGCTATTTGACTGCTACCGCCACTGCTACCGCTACTGAAACAGGCGACGAACCCGCACAGTTTAAACACAAATTCCCGGACGTAACAATTGCCGTTTGTGAAGACCGCGTTGCCGGCATAAAGCGGCTCAGGGAAGAGCACAATCTGGTTATCCTGGACGACGGATTTCAGCACCGCGCGGTTAAGCCAGGTTTTAGCATATTACTGTTCGATTATGCGAGGCTGAATGAACCAAAGCTGTTGCTGCCGGCCGGCAATCTGCGCGAGCCATTCAGCGGCCGCTGGCGTGCCGATGTACTCATTGTTTCCAAATGCCCCGAAAATATGGCTGAGGATGAGCATACTCAATTATTCGAAAAACTCGAGCCGCTTCCATTTCAATCCATATTTTTTACTTCCATCAGCTACCAGCCACTACATAACCTTGATGGCAAAAGGGCAAATGCGAGAATCGATCAGGACACTACTGTTTTCCTGTTGACTGGCATCGCCAACGCCGGCCCGCTGGTTCGGCACATTAAAACGTTCACGCAGAGCATCGTTCATCATAATTATCCGGATCACCATCCCTTTAGCTTAAAAAATATCGCTAAACTTGCCGATGAATTCGCGGCGTGCGGGGCGCAAAAAAAGATCATCGTCACAACAGAAAAGGATGCGCAGCGTTTACTTGAACACGAATTGCAGCCGGCCGTAGAGGCTTTGCCCATCACGGTGATACCGGTAATGACTGCTTTTGCGGGCAACAGCGGCCGGCAATTCGATGAATTAGTTAAAGCATATGTTAGAGAGCATAGAACAAACCACGTTATACATTAAAAACCGCATCGGCGATTTTGAGCCCGAAGTTGGCATTATCCTTGGTACCGGCCTCGGGGGCCTTGTATCGGAGATAGAAGTTGAAAAACAGCTGATGTATTCTAATATTCCCGATTTTCCGATGTCTACGCTCGAGTTTCACGCAGGCAAACTCATCTTTGGCACCCTGCAGGGAAAAAAAGTGGTAGCGATGCAGGGCCGCCTTCACTTTTACGAAGGCTATACCATGCAGCAGATCACATTCCCGGTGCGGGTAATGAAGATGCTGGGTATAAAAACACTATTTGTTTCCAATGCCAGCGGCGCGCTGAACCCTGCTTTTAGAAAAGGCGACCTGATGGTGATCGACGATCATATTAACCTGCAGCCGATGAACCCGCTTATCGGGCGCAATGACGATGAGCTGGGCCCGCGATTCCCGGATATGAGCCAGCCCTATAAAACAGCGCTTGTGAAAAAGGCGCTCGATATCGCCAAAGAAAACAATATTACCTGCCATAGGGGAGTTTATGTAGCAGTAACCGGGCCGAACCTGGAGACCAAAGCCGAGTACCGGTACCTGCGCATCATAGGCGGCGACGCGGTGGGCATGAGTACCGCTCCGGAAGTAATTGTTGCTAACCATATGGGCTTGCCGGTTTTTGCAATATCAGTATTGACCGATGAAGGTTTCCCGGATAACCTGCACCCTGTTTCGGTAGAGGAAATATTAGCTGTGGCACATGAGGCTGAACCAAAAATGACATTGATACTCAAAAAATTGATCGCCGGCCTTTAATGCTTAACCGATTAAAATATAGCCTTTTGCTGCTGTTCTGCTTATCGGCGAGCTTTGCTTTTGCACAATATCCAAACCAGCAAACCTACCCCGGCAGGCAGACGCCACAAAGCTTCACCCCCGATACATCGACCAAAAAAGGCCAAAGCCTTAATGGTGACCAGGAAATTGATGCCGAACGTGAAAAAGAGAAAAAACGACACGATTCGATCACGTTCACCTCGAAGTTTATCCGGGTAACCAACGAACAATTATTAAGAGACAGTACACAGGTGCTTCACATAGACACCGGCCTGACCAATTACGAGAATTATAATCCGTTGTATCAGCCGCGCAATCCGAAGATCAGCCTTGGCAGTACCGGCTTGCCCGAAAGGGACCTGCTTTTCGATCCGGCACGAACGATCGGATTTGACGCAGGGGTGCATTTTCTGGACGCTTATATGCTGCAACCGCAGGATATACAGTATTATAAGGCCAGGGTGCCTTTTACAAATCTCACCTTGTTTTCGGGTGGCGCAAAGGAGCAGATATTCAGGGCGACACACGCTCAGAATATCAATCCACAGCTCAATGTGGGTTTTAACCTCAATTTTCTGGGCTCGCAAGGCTTTTACGCGCGCCAGAATGTCGGCGACATGAACCTGGCGCTCTTCAGCTGGTACGAATCAAAGAATAAACGGTACAACCTGCTGGCAAATCTCATCTATAATAACCTGAAAACCCCCGAAAACGGCTCGGTTCGCAATGATTCCATTTTTTCTGCGCCACAGGGCACTTATGCCACTACACAGGGTCAACCGGTGCGATTATACAATACGGATGACAACGTCAAAAACAACGGACTGTACATCAAGCAATTTTATTATATCGGCAAGATAGACAGCACCAAAAAGGGCGCAGCAGTATTACCCACGCAGCGTGTGACCTATACATTTTATTATAACGTTAATAAGTTCGTATTTCATCAAAACGAACAGGATCTGTACAACGTCTTCCCCGATTATTATTACAGCTCGGCGTTTTCGCGCGACTCGCTCAGGGTTTCTCACGTCCAAAATAGCTTTTCGTATAGCTTTTACCTGAGACCAAAATCAAACGGTGTCATAAAAAATGAGCTGAAGCTGGATTTGGGGTTAACGCAGGATTTGTATGCCTATCAGCAATTTGTTACGGATACCGGTATCATCAACACCTATGGCCGTATTGTGCAAACCGACCGTAAGCAGCAAACCTCGTTCCAGGACCTGACATTAAAGGCACGTGCCGGTTACCGCTTCAGCGATAGGATATTACTCGATCTCGACCTGCAACAAGTAGCGCAGGGACGCGATTTCGGTAATTTTCTTTACGATGCCAAGCTAACGCTCTCGGGCGGCAAAAAAACGGGCAGGATCATTCTGGAAGGCTATTCACAAAACAGTTCGCCACCGCTGGTTTACACCGATTGGGTCTCGAACCACTTCATTTTCCATAACAGCTTTAGTAATCAAAAGATCAACAGTGTATCTTTTAACTATATCAACGACGCACTGCAGCTCGATTTTAAGGCACAATATTTTCTGGTATCCGATTACCTGTACTTTGCCGCGCAAGCCAATGGTATCGATGCAACACCAACACAGGAGCATAGCGCGATCAACATGCTAAAATTGAGCCTCGGCAAAAGCCTCACTTTTGGCAGGTGGCATTTTGACAATTTCATTGTTTACCAGAAAACGGACTTCCAATCCACCCTCCGTACACCCGAATTATACACTTACAGCAACTTGTATTACTCGTTGATGCTATTCAAGATACTGCATACCAACGTTGGAGCAAATGTGAGGTACAATACCGAGTATGTTGCACCCTCGTATGCAGTGGGATTGGGGCAGTTTTATAACGGCACACCCGACCAAACGTTTTCCCCCTACCCGGTCGCCTCTGTTTACCTGAAGGCCACGCTGATACGCACCAACCTGTTCCTTCAATATAACTACGCCAACCAGGGTTTATTCAGCCAGGGATATTACATGGTAAACCGCTACCCCGGACCAAACCGCATACTGGTGCTAGGGGTTTCGTGGACGTTCTATAATTAAGTTGGCAGTTTTTAGTTTGCAGTAAGCAATTGGCAAAGTTAGATGCAAACTGCCCACTTCAAACTGCAAACTGGCATCACGTCTTCTGCTTCTGCTTTCTCGCCGCCGGGAATAACACATTATTCAGAATGAGGCGATAGCCGGGTGAATTGGGGTGGAGTGAAAGATCAGTAGGCGGGCCGTTGGGACTAGGTTGATACAATTCCGGGTCATGGCCGCCGTAAAAGGTCCATTGCCCTTTGCCGAATTCGCCGTGGATGTAACGGGCCTCGTTGGCAGTCCTTAGTTCGCCCAGGATGGTAACGCCGGGCTTTAATTTATCCTTATTAAACGCTGTCGCCAGACCCCTGAAACCCTTGATCACCCGGTCATGATCCTGCACCAGCATGGCGGGAATGATATCCCACTTGGCCGAGAAATCAAACAGGGTAAAGAAGTCGTCGGGCATGGTTACACGGCGGCTGCGCCCCACATCGATATCGCTAAACTGGTGCGAATAAGGTGATACGTCCACGGTAAAATTCTGGAAAGCCAGCGTTTGACTAAAATCGAGCTTGCTTTGCGCCATTGGGTCCGGCGGATCTCCATCATAGATGGCGTCAACAATATCCGTGTTGCCGGCGGCAAGCGCGATGTCAAAACTATCAGCGCCCGAACACATGGCAAACAGGAATCCGCCGCCGGCGCAATACTCACGGATACGCTGCGCAACCGCCAGCTTAAGTTTGGAAACTTTGGCAAAGCCATACTTATGGGCCGTCATCTCCTGTATCTGCCGGTCCTCCATAGTTTTGAGCTGCCCCATATTTCGCCTTACATTTTTACTGTATTGGCCGGTAAAATCCTCGTGATGCAGGTGCAGCCAGTCGTATTTTGCCAGGTCGCCCTTCATCACTTCCTCGTCATAAATGAGATCGAATGGTATCTCGGCGTACCGTAAAACCAGGATCACCGCATCATCCTGCGGCTGTATACCCACCTTGGGTGAATAGACTGCCATTTTAGGCGCCTTTTCCAGCTTAACCAGGTTCATATTCACAGAGGGATCACTTACCTGCGCGACAATCTGCGTCACAGCAGCATCAGCCAGCACCTCGTAACTTACGCCACGCAGCTTACACTCATCCTCTATTTGCTTGGCATATTTGGTCATAAAGCTGCCGCCGCGGTAGTTGAGCAGCCAATCAACCTCCTGCTCTCTCTTTAAAACCCAAAAAGCGATGCCATAGGATTTAAGATGATCCTTCTGCGTATCATCCATCGGGATCAATATAGAAGCGGCCCCGCTTAAAAGAGGTAAAAGCAGAAAGGTAAAAGGCAAAAGGCACTTCGGGATCAGCTTCATTTCTTTAACAACAGAAAATTACGGAAGCTGTTGCGCTTCCGGGCCGTGAAACAAAAGTTTTACTATCTGGCGACCCGTTAACTGGTTAACCGGTTAACTAGTTAACCAATCACGTCTTCTGCTTCTTCTTTTTGGCAGCGGGGAAAAGCACATTATTTAATATCAACCGATACCCTGGCGAGTTGGGGTGCAGTTTCAGATCGGTTGGCGGGTCGCCAACCACGTGCTGGTAGTCCTCGGGGTCGTGGCCGCCGTAAAAGGTCCATTGCCCTTTGCCATATTCGCCATGGATGTAGCGGGCCTCGCCGGCGCTTTTCATTTCGCCCATAATGGTAACCCCGGGTTTAAGCAGCTTTTCGTTAAAGGCAGTTGTGAGGCCCATAAAGCCTTTGATCACCTTATCATGATTTTGGGTGAGCATACTAGGCACTACATCCCATTTGGCCGAAAAATCGAACAAGGTAAAAAAGTCTCTTTCGCGCTCAATTTGCCGTGTTGCGGTCACATCAATATTGCTGAACTGGTGCGACATGGGGTTCATATCGAGTGTAAAGTTCTGGAAAGCAAATGTTTGGGTGAAATCCAGCTTGCTTTGTGCGTCCGGGTCGGCAGCATCACCGTCGAACATACTCTCACAGATATCCGTGTTATGCGCTGCCAGCGAAATATCGAACGTATCCGTTCCCGAGCACATGGCGAACAGGAACCCGCCGCCGGAGCAAAATTCGCGTATCCTGGTTGCAACAGCCAGTTTCATTTGAGATACCTTGCGGAAGCCCAGCTTATGCGCCATATCTTCCTGTATCTTAACGTCATCATTATACCATTGCGCGTAGCGAAAGGAGCCGTAAAACTTACTGTACTGGCCGGTAAAGTCCTCGTGGTGCAGGTGCAGCCAATCGTATTTGGGCAGGTCGCCGCGTATTACCTCCTCGTCATACACCATATCGTAAGGTATCTCGGCATATTTTAAAACGAGCGTTACAGCGTCGTCCCAGGGCAATTTATTTTTTGGTGTGTATACCGCTATCTTAGGTACCTTTTCCAGCTTCACGATATCCATATTGACCGAAGGATCGCTTACCTGAGCAACAATCTCATTTACCTTCGCATCCGGCAACACCTCGTAGCTTACGCCACGAATCTTGCACTCGCTCTCCACAGCCTGGTTATATTTCATCATAAAGCTGCCGCCTCGGTAATTGAGCAGCCAATCCACCTCCTCGCCGTTCTTCAGCGTCCAAAAAGCAATTCCATATGATTTTAAATGATCCTTTTGCTCCTCATCCATCGGAATCAGGATAGACGCCGCCCTTGTTAGCATGGGAATTATGAGCAAGGCTAAAGGCAACAGGTATTTCCGCAACAACTTCATATTCAATTTCAAATGTAACGAATAATTAGGTATACAATTATCGTTCCAGCCAGCTATTTGTGCGAGGTGGTATCCTGCGGGACGATATCGGTCAAATGTTTTGAACGGCGTTTATCGGCCGGTAGTTGCATAAACTTTTTATAGCAGGCGTTGAGGTATAAGGTGAGGTTAAATTCGGGACTTTTAAATTCCTCGATGTTCGGGCGGTAAAGAACGATGAAGTTATCCATCTCCTGTCCCTCCAGCGGCACATATTTTTGCAGATTACCGGGACTAAAAACCTTGTCGACCTGCTCTGTAGTACCCTCATCCGCAGCCAGTTTGGCATTTAATTGCCTTTTTTTTGCGGCGGAATGCGAATCAAAAATATTTACAGCCAGGCCGCCTTTATTGTTCCCGTTGGCATCCGTTTGATAAATCAACGCATCATTCCCGATAGGGCTTATAACCCGGTTGTCCTTCAAATTACCCAGTTTTAATTCGCTGCCGGTAACTTTAACCTCGTTCAGCATCCTGCTTTTGGGGATAAGGCGCACTTCGATATATTTCAGATCCTTCACATACAGCGTATCGGGCGCATAGGTCATCGCCACGAAAACGACCAGGTCGCCCACCTGCGCGGGTATCATAAAGCCCCCGGTACGATCCGAGGTAACAACCCTGTTGGTCTTCAGGTTGCGGATAGTAACGCCGGGTATCGCGTTGGTCGATTTATCTTCATATACGCGGCCTGTCAAAGCGTCCTGCGCGTGAGCAAAGCCGATGATAAAAAGGAAAATTAAAACCAGGAATGGACGAATCATATTAAATGCTAAAATCAAGCCACTGAGACCCTTCGCAGCAAAGGTAATGATTATGGCAGGTAGGTATTGCGGATTAAGAAGCCTTTTAACTAAATTTAACTATCTTATCACTCATTTCTATGGCAAGAACCTTGATCTTAATCATATGCCTGTTTGTGGTAAAAAGCAGTTTTGCGCAAAAAAACACAGAGCGCTTGTATGTATTTGTGGGTGAGCGCATTTCTGTGCATGAATTTAAGCAGAAGGAAGATCCGCCCACCATCGACCCGAAAACCGGTGACACGCTTCGTACGATCATATTTGATGCGAGCTTTAAAGCGAAATATAAGGTCATCAAAAATGTCTTTAATAAATATGATAAGGATACCATAGAATTTGAAGCGTACGATCATTATGGAAAACCAATGTTCTCGCGCTATAAATATGTGCTTCTATTCGTTTATAAAGTGGGCGACAAATATTATCATTCCAAATATTTGTTTTATGAGGTCTATCCAACCAGGAATGGCAGATGGGCAAGCGCATGCGAACCCAGAAGTACTATGTGGCATGATGATTTTGAAAAATCGAGAGCGAAAGCGGTACCAATTCAGTTCAGTAAAAAAGTATCCTTTAAAATAAGGAAAGTACAACCAAGCCTAAGAGGTCTGCTTACTGAACCATATTTCACGATCAAACACGATAAAGCTATAGCATTAATGGGCACCTACGTGGATGACCTCTTCAAAATTGAAGCGGATGGGAATTTAAAGGCTCGTGGGTGGGAATTTTAAACAACCATCACACATCTTTATCCTTTCACCTTTTCCCTTTCACCTTTCACCTCATAATACTAACTTTGCACCCTGTTAAATTTCAAAAATGAGCAAAGCAATAATAAAAACTGCTAAGGGCGACATGACCGTTGAGTTTTACGACAAGGACGCGCCAAACACGGTAGCAAACTTTAAAAAACTGGCCAAAGAAGGCTTTTACGATGGTCTTACCTTTCACCGGGTACTTCCTAATTTCGTGATCCAGGGCGGATGCCCCTACTCGCGCAGTCCCGAAACCGCTTACCGTGCGGGCAGCGGCGGCCCGGGTTATCATATCGACTGCGAACTGACCGGCGACAACCAATACCACGATCGCGGCGTATTGTCAATGGCGCATGCCGGCCGCAATACCGGCGGATCGCAGTTTTTCGTTTGCCACAGCCGTACCAATACCGCTCATCTCGACCGTAACCATACCTGCTTTGGTAAGGTAATTGAGAACGTGGATATTGTGGACGACATCCGCCAGGGCGATAAGATTTTGGGTATAGAAGTAATTGAGGATTAGTTGAACTAGTTGTAGCAGTTGTATAAGTTGTAGTGGTTATGCTGCTTACAACTCATGCAACTACTACAACCAATACAACTTTTACAACTAAAAAAATGAATCTACGAGGAATAGTAGCTGTAGCGGGAAAGCCGGGCCTGTGGAAGGCGTTGACGCAAAATAAATCGGGCTTTATATTGGAAAGCCTGGACGCCAATAAAACCAAGATGGTAGCCAACCTGTCGACCGCTAAGATAGCGGCGCTGGACGAGATCACCATTTTTGGTGATGATGAGGATTTGAAGCTGACAGACGTTTTTGAGCGGATGAAAACAGCAAAAAGCATCCCCGATCCAAAAGCCGATACGAAGGTATTGCGCCAGCTTTTCAGGGAAATAGCGCCGGGCCATGATGAAGAAAGAGTTTATGCTTCGGATATGAAGAAGATCGTGACCTGGTTCAACACGCTGAAAGAATTACCGCTGTTCGATGAACCCGAACCATCTGCAGAGCCTGTTCCCGAGCCTGTAAAGGAAGAGGTAAAAGCTGAACCTGCTGCTGAGGCCAAGCCAGCTAAAAAAGCGAAAGCTGAAACAGAAGCCAAATCTGCGGAAGAAACAAAGCCCGCTCCTAAGGCGAAGAAGAAATAAATTCACAAGGGGGATGTCATGCCGAACTTGTTTCGGCACCCCACTTGCTAAGTAGATGCCAAGCCTGTTATGGAAGTTCCAATTGTCCCTTCAAATCTTTCATTTCCGGATTAGCCGACTTTACCAGATTTTCCTTCCATTCACGATGCCAGTTCTTTAGTTGCTTCTCACGGTCTATTGCATCAGTGATACGTTCAAAGTATTCGTAATAAACCAAATCGAATAGCCTGTACTTAGTAACAAACTTCGAGCCTTCGCCATTAATATGCTGCCAAACCCGTGCTTTGAGATTACTTGTTACGCCTATATAAAAGGTAATGCGGTATTGGTTGGACATGATATAAACATGCTCTTGCTTATAATGCATGTAATAAGGTTTTGTACAAAGATAAAAATTCTTCCCCTGATTGATTTGCATGTGGGGTGCCGAAACAAGTTCGGCATGACATGAGTATTATTTAAGTATTGGGAAAAACTCAACAATCCACATGCACGCACTTCTCATTGCTGAACTCCGGTTCAAAAGTGCTGTGGCTGATCGATAAGTGTTCGAGGCGGTGCCTCAGATCGTGTTTAATGCTGTCGAACTCGGGGGCGCTGGAGGTTTCCATTACCAGGTGCGCCGTTAAGGCATTTTCAGTAGTGCTTAAGGCCCACACATGAACGTGGTGCACATCGATTACCCCTTTGGCTTTCATGAGCTCCTGTTTGATCTTTTCAAGGTCCATTTCCTTTGGTACGCCGTCCATTTCCAGTCTCAGGCTTTCGCTGAGCAGGCTCCAGGTACCTCTTAAAATAACGACGGCAACAATCAGGCTGACCACGCTGTCGATCCAGTATAATTTGGTGAAATAGATGATGACACCTGATATCACTACGCCAAATGAAACAATGGCGTCCACCGCCATGTGCAGGTAAGCGCCCTTAACATTCAGATCCTTGTCTTTATCTTTTACAAACAGGTAAGCCGTAAACGCATTGATACCGATACCGGCAAAAGCTACCCAGGCCATGGTACCGCCTTCAACCTGCTCCTGGTGGATAAACCGCATAATTGCTTCATAACCGATAAAGCCAACAGCAACAAACAGCACTACTGCGTTGAAGAAGGAAACAATAATGGTGGAACGCTTATAACCGTAGGTATATTCGCTGGTTGAGCTTGCTTTGGTTAGCTTAAAGGCCAGTAAGGCCAGGGCCAGACCTGCAACATCGCTCAGGTTATGCCCGGCATCGGTCAGCAGCGAAAGTGAGTGGCTCCAGAGGCCAAACACCACTTCGAGTACTACAAACGCCGAATTAAGGATAATGCCGACGATGAACGCGGTGTTCAAATGGTCTAACTTCGGCGTATGATCATGGTGATGATGACCATGGGAATGCCCGTGATCATGACTATGCGAGTGCCCTGCTGACATGCTGTAAAATTAGTGTTTTATGATCAGATTAATGATCCACCTGAAGAAGGCAAAGTAAAGTATGATGATCAGTAACAGGTATTTTACAGCGTAGTACAGCCGACGGTTGTAAGCTTTAAGGCTTTTACCGACGCGCCTGATGGAATAAACATACTTGAAGGCCTTGTTGATGTTACCGGTTTTATCACCGCCCATATTAGGTGATGACCCGGAAGCCATAATAAACCAGCCAAAAAATTTGTTCCAGGCACGGCCAAAAATTGTTTTTACCGGGCGCTCGATATCGCAGAATAAGATGATGCGATCGATATCAGTTTTGTTTTCGGCATAGTGAATGTAGGTTTCATCGAAGATGACATCCTCTCCATCCTTCCATGCATAACTTTGGCCATCCACAACAATGTGGCAGTTTTCGGAGTTCGGCGTAATCAATCCCAGGTGGTAACGTAGCGAACCTGCATAAGGGTCTCGGTGTGCCAATAGCTCACTGCCCGCCGGCAGTACCGCAAACATAGCTGCTTTAACAGAGGGTATTCCTTTGATCAGCTTTACCGTTTCGGGGCAGTGTTGCTTTGCTGATGGATGAAAATCATTATACCATTTCAAATAAAAGCGTTTCCATCCACGGCGAAAAAACGAGTTAAAACCGGCGTCGTTATATTTATCCGAACCTTTAATCAATTCTTCGCGCTCCAATTGAAGGGCCTCATCACGTATCAATTGCCAGTTATCGCGCAGGGTCTCGAGTTGCGGAAAATTGGAGGTTTTGATATAAGGCTTATTCTCAACACCCGAAAAAGCATACATCGGTATGTTGATAGGCGCCATAAAAGTAGAGTGGTCGGTCAGTTGCCTGAAAAATTTATACCTCACCTTGCCGCGATAGTGAACAATCACGGTCGAGATGATAAGGATGTATAACAGGATAAATTTTACCGAGATTAATTCGTGAATTACGTCTTGCATAATAATGGGATATCGCACAAAGGTACCAAAACCTTGAGATTTAATTAGAACTTCATTTGGACGTGATTATTATTTGACAGACATATTACTGTTGTTCAATCCATTAGGCGTGATGATAAGGTTCACCCCTCAGGATAGTGAAGGCCCGGTATAGCTGTTCCACAAAGAAAAGCCTTACCATCTGGTGCGAAAATGTCAATTTGGAGAGGGACATTTTATCGTTCGCCCGCCGGTAAACAGCCTCATCAAAACCATAGGGCCCACCTACAATAAACACCAAATTACCTGCAGAGCCAAGTTGTTTTTTATCAATAAACTCCGAAAATTGGGGCGAGGTTAATTGTACGCCCTTTTCATCCAGCAGGATCACCTGGTCGGTTGGCAGTAATTTACGCAGGATCAACTCGCCCTCCTTTGTCTTTTGCTGCTGCTGTGTCAGGGACCGGGTATTCTTTAATTCCGTGATCTCGACGAAGTCGAGCCGCACATAATGCCGCAAACGGTTAAGGTAAATGCTGATGCCTTCGCGCAGGTATGCTTCTTCTGTTTTGCCGACCAATAGTAAAGTGATCTTCATATAATATGCCTGAAATGTTGTAAAGTTGTAATTTATAAATATACATGGAGCAGGGAATTATCAACAATTACCGCGATCGGGTTTTAGCGGCATCTCAACAGGCCGATAAGTACCAGCGCTTATCCAATAAATATTCACTTTACAGGTTACTTGTTTTCGCCCTGGTAATTGTATCCGTAGTGGTGGCAGCTAACCTGGATAATTTTACTATTCTCGCTGTTGCTGTGGTTATTTTGGTTTTTTGCTTCGTGTGGCTCGTATCCAGGCAAAGCGAATCTGATAAGCAGAAAAAGTATTTCCAGAATATGGTACGAGTGGGCGAAAATGAGATACAAAGTATACTCGCACACAAAAACATCTATTCAAATGGTCAGCGTTTTGCGGATGAGAAGCATTTCTATACGTCTGATCTCGATATTTTTGGTGAAGCGTCGCTGTTCCAGTTAACTAACCGGGCGGCCACCGAACGGGGTAATCAAAAGCTGGCAGATTGGTTAAGCACGCCTGCCGACAGGCAGGAAATTCTATCAAGACAGGAGGCCTTGAAGGAGCTTTCGGCAGACATCGATTGGAAGCACGACATACAGGCGCGCCTGCTGTTTGCCATGGATGAAACATCCGGCCAATTGAGTGACTTATTCAAACACCTGCAAACGCCACTGGAGCTCAAAGGACAAAAATGGATACGAAACTACATCAAATTGGCGCCTTACCTGTTGCTGGCGACGATAACGGGTAGTTATTTTCTCCATATATCCCTTATCGCCGCGATCGCTTTAGGGCTTTTTAACTTTTGGCTGCTGACTGAGCACGGAAGTTTTGTACTCAAATCGTCGGCGATCGCCGATAAGATGGGAACTATACTGGCCGGGTATGCGGAGGTTTTCGGCACCATTGAGTTGCGGCAAGGGCAGCCGGGCAGATGTGAAGGCCTTGCTCAAAAACTGATCTCGGAGGGCACCTCCAAAAAGATAGCGGAGCTAGCAAGCCTGATCAACAAATTGGGCTATACACTCAACGTGATTGTGGGCGTTATACTCAACCTGTTTTTCCTTTGGGCCCTCAAACAGTCGATCGCTATTGAGGACTGGAAGATGGAAAACCGCCAAAACCTGGAAGAAGCCTTTGACATTGTGGGCGAATTTGAGGCCTTGTTCAGTCTGGCTGGCCTGCATATCAATTATTCAAACTGGAGTTTTCCAGAAATAGCAGATGATAAGGCTTACACGATCATAGTTCGCGAATTGGCGCATCCGCTCATCAATGACGATATCCGCGTGGCTAATGACTACGAGCTTAACAATACCCACAAAGTCGACATTATCACGGGCTCGAATATGGCCGGTAAGAGCACCTTCCTGCGTACCATTGGCATTAATACCGTGCTGGCCATGTCGGGAGCGCCGGTTTGTGCCGCATCAATGCGTGTGACGGTGATGCACGTCATCAGCTATATGCGTATCAAGGATTCGCTTAGCGAATCCACCTCAACCTTCAAAGCGGAGATAGACCGGCTTAAGATGGTTTTGACTGCGGTTCAGGGTAATGAAAAAGTGTTTATACTCATTGACGAAATGCTGCGCGGCACCAACTCGGTGGATAAGTACCGGGGATCAAAGGCCGTTATCAAACAATTGATCAGTAAGAAAAGTGTTGGCATGGTAGCTACGCACGACCTTCAATTAGCGGAATTAGAAAAGGAATACCCGGAATACATTCGCAATTTTTATTTCGATATACAGGTACAGGATGGCGAGATGCTGTTTGATTACAAGATAAAACATGGCGAATGCAAGACCTTTAACGCCTCACTATTGTTGAAGCAGATCGGGATCGATGTAGACGCTCAATAAAAAAGGGCAAACGATCAGATCGCCTGCCCTTTAATATTTTGATTATTGCTGATTAACGGTTACCACCGCCGCCTGTACCACCGCCGGCACCGCCAACGCCCTGGTCGCCTTGCTTGGTATCATCATTGTTGATTTTGGTCTTATCAGCGCTGAAGGTAGTTTTACCAAAGCTATACTGGAGCGTTAAGCCAACCGAACGGAACGGGAATTGAAACGTAGAGGTTTGCGTAAAGCCCGGGCTCGATAAGTTAGAGTTGAAATTCTTGTATTTGCTGAACGGCTCCAAAACGTTGATACCGATAGATGCCTTCTTCTTCATGAACTGCTGGCGAACACCTGCGCCCAGGATGCTGAACGAAGGGTTTGTGCCTTGTATCGTATGGCGCGGCGAGCTGCCGAATGTAAACACCGAGGCAATGAAACCGCTTTTCAAATCAAGCTCAGCCATGGCAAAACCATTGTATTGGATATAAGTACCATCCTGAGTTTTATCAGAGACGAACAAGCCTGTAGGGTCTGGCTTATAGGTATAAGCGTTAATATTTGCTCTAACTGTTACGTTTTTAATCGGGCTAACCGAACCAAAGAGGCTGCCGCCGAAAGAGTTGTTGGCGCCAATGTTTTGGAAAGTTGTTAGCGTACCTGGCAGGTGGCTGGCCGAATCGATGAAGGGCTGAGCAATGCTCTCGATCAAACCGGCAGTGTGCTTGTAATAGATAGAGGTGTTAAGCACCGACGATTTAATAAACGTGATATAATCAAACTCGATAGTCTGCGAAACTTCGGGAGACAGCGCCGGGTTACCTTCCGTTTGTGCCAAAACGTTAGTCTTGTTCACATAGGGGTTCAGGAACGTCAGGCTCGGGCGTGTGATACGTTTGCTGTATGCCAGTTTAATGGTTTGCGTAGCCGACAGTTTCTTTTGAATAGTGAGGCTTGGGATGAACGTATTGTAGTCGTTATCAAATGGCTGCAGATCATCTTCCCCGGCTGATGTAGGAGCACCATGGATGCTGGTATACTCGTCCCTTGCACCGGCCAGTATCGACCAGCCTTTAGGTAAGGTAATGGTCCAAACCATGTAACCGGCAGTTACGTTCTGGTGATAGTTGTATTGACTTGAATTGAAGGGATCAAAAGTAAAAACAGTATTATCATCCACACCCGGATCAAACACATCCGAATTACCAACCAGGCGGCGGATGATATCCTTGCCACCGGCCTCTAATTTCCAAACTTTGTTGATCGGCAGGGTATAATCAACCTGCAGGGTGTATTCGTTGTTCAAACCGTCAATATTGTCCTTAATATTTGGGAACTGGGCGGTATAATAGTTGGTAAAATCCTGAACGGTTTTGCTATGGGTCCATTGCGTCGAGATATCCAGCTCTTCGCCCTCAGTTTTGAATTTGTGCGTATAATCCAGGTTCCAGTCAAAACCGCCAAAGCTATTGTGACCCAGCGAATTACTCGAATAAGCGCTGCTGGTATCAGCAATAAAGTTGGTGGAAGTAGACAACGTATTGGCATTAGTATTGAACCCGCCCTGGTTAAGCCTGATATTGGTATGCAGGCTGTTGAAAGCGTTGAAATCGTAGTTAGAGGAAATATTTCCGATAACGCCATAGCGCTTCACATAATTGGTACCGGCCGAATGGGTACCAGTGTGTACCGTGTCATTCGGGTGTATATCGTTGTCAAAAGTTGTCAGCGAAGTTTGAGGCCAGGTGTAGTTGCCACCTATGTTCATCGACAAGCTGAAACGGTTCTTGTTATAATTGAGGTTGAAGTTACCGTTGTTCTGGCGCGTACCTATACCCCCGCTGAACGAGCCGCTTAAGCCGCTCATGTTTTTCTGCTTGGTGATGATATTAATGATACCGGCCGAGCCTTCTGCGTCGTATTTTGCAGATGGCGAGGTAATCACCTCGATGCTCTTGATCTGGTCGGCAGGAATGGTTTTCAACACGTCCGACAAGCTGGCCGAAGTGGCGCCCGAGGGTTTACCGTTGATCAGCACGCGTACGTTCTGGTCACCGCGCAAGGATACGTTACCGTTGATATCAACAGCTACCAAAGGCACTTTTTGCAGCACGTCAGTCGCGTTACCACCGGTTGAGGTAAGGTCCTTTTCGGCATTATACACAATCTTATCGATCTTGTTTTCGATAAGCGGAGCTGCGGCCGTAATAGAAACTTCATTCAGATTTTTGGCGCTTGATCGCACGAATATCTGGCCCATGTTTTTATCCGGCTTGGAATCGGTTGTTGTAACACCGCCAACAAATTTTTCGCGGTAACCTACATAGGTAATTCTGAGTTTATATTCACCCGGTTTAACACCGTCTATCTTGAACGAGCCTTTGTCGTCGGTTAAAACACCATTGATCGGTGAACTGCCTGTTGCGCGGAAAAGCGCAACCGAGGCATACATCAGCGGCTGCTTGGTAACGGAGTCAACTAAAACCCCCGAAACTTTGCCCACCGTGGTCGAACCTCCACCGCCACCGGGGTATTGCGCCCGGGCAGTAACAAAGGATCCTAATATTAAAATAAGTATAAGTAATTGTTTCATTCGTTGTTGTTTTGGTAATTGGAGGCGAAAATAGATGAAATGTTACAGGCCTAAACCCGTTTTTTGTCATATCTGTGCTACTGTCACTTTATCGTTACATGATATTTGCTGTTTTTGATGATTTAATAAAAATGTGGTGCGATTTTTATGAAAATGATTGTTAGTGAACAAGTTAATTCTGTCCAAATAACAATTATGGTTTGCTGAATTGGACAAACTTTCCTTTGGTCATCTTGAGCAATTGCGAAGGATCTAATTCAACCAGACAGGTCGACGATTTGCACTGGCGTTCATGCATAGTCGAAAAGATTCTTCACTACGTTCAGAATGACAATTAATGTTAGTAGAGACGCTTAATTATGCGTCTCTACAAGGATATTATATCACAATATTCACAATGCGCCCCTTCACCACAACCACCTTCTTAGGCGTTTTACCATCCAGATATTTTTGAACCTCGGGGCTCGCCAACACAACCCGCTCGATAGCAGGTGCATCCAGGCTCAGCGAAATGTTGAGATTGATCTTCATTTTTCCGTTGATCGAAATAGGATAAGCATATTCGTCCTCGATCAAATATTCCGGATTGAATTCGGGGTAAGGGGCATAGGATAAAGTACCCGGCTGGTTACCCAGCAATACCCACAACTCTTCACAAATATGCGGCGCGTACGGCGACAGGATGATTACCATATCATGCAAAATTGCACGTTTGTTGGATTTCAGATCAGTCAATTCATTTACCGCGATCATGAAGCTGGACACTGATGTATTGAATGAAAAACGATCAATATCCTCCTCCACCTTGCGGATGATCTTATGGAGCGATTTTAATTCAGCTTTTGAAGGCGCTTCATCCGAAACACGGAAATTGAACTGGTCGTCATGAAACAGCTTCCAGAATTTGCGCAGGAATTTGAAAACACCTTCGATGCCGTTGGTGTTCCAGGGCTTGCTTTGCTCCAGCGGGCCGAGGAACATTTCGTACATGCGGAGGGTATCGGCGCCGTAACGTTCAACCAACATGTCAGGATTTACAACGTTGTATTTGGATTTCGACATCTTTTCGATCTCGACGCCGCAGAGGTATTTGCCGCTCTCGAGAATAAATTCTGCATCCTGGTACTCTTCACGCCATTTCCTGAATTTATCTATGTCGAGAATGTCATTATCCACTATATTCACATCAACATGCAGTTCCGACGTTTTATACTGTTTGATCAGGCCGTGCGAAACAAAAGTATTCGTGCCGCGCCCCTCGGCATCGATCAGTCGGTACACAAAATTTGATCTCCCCTGTATATGCCCCTGGTTGATCAGCTTCTTAAACGGCTCTTCTTCGATCCCAAGACCCATATCCACCAAAAACTTATTCCAGAACCGGCTGTACAGCAAATGCCCGGTGGCATGCTCGCTGCCCCCAATGTACAGGTCGACATCCTTCCAGTAATCGACTGCTTTTTTTGATGCAAACTCTTTATCGTTGTGCGCATCCATATAGCGGTACCAATACCAGCTTGAGCCGGCCCAGCCCGGCATGGTGCTTAATTCGTATTCGTACGCTTCACCCCGGCCCTCTCCAATGGAGAGGGTGTGATCTTGTCCGAGATTAGAAGTCCTCTCCTTTGGAGAGGATTTAGGTGACGCTGCATCCAGGCGATATTTCCACCCCTCTGCCCGTCCCAAAGGCGGCTCCCCGGTCTCAGTTGGCAGATACTTGTCAATTTCAGGCAATATCAAAGGCAAATCCTTCTCATCGATCAGGTAAGGCAAATCATTCTTAAAATAAACCGGAACCGGCTCGCCCCAGTAACGCTGGCGGCCAAAAATAGCGTCACGCATCCGGTAATTGATCTTGGCTTTGCCTGCACCGTTCTGTTCCAGGAATTCGATCACTTTGGCTGTTCCTGCTTTATAATCCAGCCCGTTCATGAAATCCGAGTTAATATAACGCCCTTCTTTGGTTGGGTCGGCTTCTGCTTCGATGTTTTGTATATCGATGATCGGCACGATCGGCAAATTGAAGTGCTTCGCAAACAGGTAATCACGTTGATCGCCGGATGGAACGGCCATTACGGCGCCGGTTCCATAACCTGCCAGAACGTAATCGGCTATAAAGATCGGTACCATTTCATTATTCACCGGGTTGATCACGTACGAGCCTGTAAAAGCACCCGAAACCGTTTTGGCATCGGCCATGCGATCCAATTCAGATTTCTTTTTGGTTTGAGTGATATAGGCATCGATCTCAGCTTTTTGCTCGGGCGTAGTTAGCGATGGCACTAACTCATGCTCAGGTGCAACCACTAAGAAAGTTACTCCGAAGATGGTGTCAACACGGGTGGTGAAAACTTCTATCGCCTCACCCCGGCCCTCGCCAATGGAGAGGGTGTGATCTTGTCCGAGATTAGAAGTCCTCTCCTTTTGAGAGGATTTAGGTGAGGCTACGATAGTAAACCTAACACTCGCTCCGATGCTTTTCCCAATCCAGTTCCTTTGCATTTCTTTCAATGGCTCCGGCCAGTCAATGTTGTCTAAACCTTGCAACAAGCGCTCAGCATAGGCAGTGATACGCATGCTCCACTGCATCATTTTCTTCTGCTCAACGGGATACCCG
>Ga0206934_1138_pt1 | contig 19707 bp, 13 predicted proteins | sample Alteio_BWOrgHeat_16_FD_152932 | JGI IMG/M metagenome (GOLD analysis project Ga0206934, IMG submission 152932) | Enriched cells from forest soil in Barre Woods Harvard Forest LTER site, Petersham, Massachusetts, United States -... | ecosystem: Environmental > Terrestrial > Soil > Temperate forest >...
TCGTATATCTTCAACTCATTCACATAGCGCAAAGGCTCAATAGGCATATCGCCGGGAGCAACTTTACTTGCGTTGGATGAGGACGAAGATTCGTTGCCTTTAGTATTCAATATAAAATCCTGGGTACCCAATGGTGGCACAAATGCGCTCACTGCATTCAACGGCGCACCCCACATGCCAGGCACTAAATAAACCGCGAATGAAAAACAAATAATCGCAAGGAAGAGTTTGAAGATTGACACATATTCCTGTCCGTAAATATTTTTAGGCGCTGCATCATCATGCGACATTTTGAATTTGCCCATCAGGTAAAAACCTAACAATATGGCAAGCACAACCCAAATAGCTATGAATATTTCCCTGTCGAGCAAGCGCCAGCCTTGTGCAAGGTCAGCATTCGACAGAAATTTCAGGGCCAGCATCAGCTCTATAAAACCCAGCACTACTTTCACCTGGTTCAGCCATCCGCCGGAGCTTGCCATTTTATTCAGCATACCCGGGAATACAGCGAACAAAGCAAAAGGCAATGCAAGCCCTACAGAAAAACCAAACATACCCAATGCAGGCCCCGCAATACCGCCCTTCCCTGCTAATACAAGTAGTGGCCCGACTATAGGCCCTGTGCAGGAAAAGGAAACTATCACCAAAGTAAGCGCCATAAAGAATATGCCGCCAAAACTGCTCATGCCTGCTTTAGAATCTGTTTTATTCGTCCAGGAAGATGGCAGCGTAATTTCGAATGCCCCGAGGAAGGAAATACCAAACACCACAAACACCAGGAAGAAGAACAAGTTAGCTATCCAGTTAGTGGACAGCGTATTCAGTGCGTTTGCGCCAAAGAATGCAGATATGAGAATACCCAGCACCGTAAAAATGATAACAATGGACAATGAATATTGTATGGCGTGGCGGATACCTTCAGCCCTTGTCTTGCTCCGCTTGGTGAAAAAGCTAACGGTAATAGGTATCATGGAATACACGCATGGCGTCAGCACTGCTAATATACCCCCTGCCAATGAAGCCAGGAATAGCCACCATAAAGATTTGCTTCCGGCTTTTGGTTTCTCGTCTGCGCCTATAGCTTTCTTATCTGCAGTTGGTGTTATGTTAGCTTTGTTATTTGTGTCGGTACCTGTAAGAGCAACAGCAGTATTAATATTACTATCTTCTTTTGTTACTTGCGCAGTCGTATCTGCCTTTCCGCCCGCATCTTTCACCTCAAGAGTAAAAGGAACTGTCTTAGGATTAAGACAAAGCGCGGGATTTTTGGACCGGCATGTCTGATAAAAATAGGTCCCTTTCAGCTTTGTATTGTTATCTATTATTGCTTCCTGTGTATAGGTAACTTTATTTCCCAAGTAATGCACTAAGCCCCCAACTTCTTCAATATTCTCGTCAACTATCTTTCCTTCTTCTTTAAGCTTACCAACAAGTTTTAAATGGCTGTTTTTTGAAAACTTGAATGCCGGTATCAACAGGCTGCCGTCTCCACCCGGATGCTGGGAATATACATGCCAGGGCGTATCTATAGCAAGGTGAATTATGATATTATATTTGTCGCCGCTTATCTTTTTTGCCTCAAAGCTCCAGTGGGTAGGATCACTAAACATTTGGGCCGATAAACTTCCCGAAATAAAGGAACACAGAAAAAAGAGCAGTGTATATTTGAACACCTTCATGTTACAGATCTTTAATAATTAGCTATAAAACCCAACGCAACCAAGTATTATTGCCCCCCACGTACTGCAAGCGTATTATTTTAACAATCCTTTTCGGCTAATTGCCTATTTCTATAGAAAAATCTTTATCCTTAGGCGGCAAACACATCTTATCATTGCACACCTGGTATTCATGCGTCCCGCTCAGCTTTGTCTTAGCGCTTACAATAATATCCTGTGCGTAATCCACAGTAGCAGAATAATAATTCACTTTACCATCTATGCCTTCCATTTCTTTTGTTATCAATTTGCCTGTTTGTTTCACGCTTCCTTTCAGTTGCACTTTATCATTTTTATCAAATGTAAATGATGGCGCTATCAGGGTTCCGTCTCCGCCGGGTGTCATAGACCATATATGCCATCCCTCTTTCAGCTCCAGGTGAAATATTATCTCGTATTCATTCGCACCTGTCTTTTTTACAGAGTAGGTCCATGTGGTCGGATCAGGTATCTGGGCATACGTTTTACCGGCGGTAAAAAGCACAGAAAGAATAAAAAGTGATTGGAATAAATACTTCATTTTTTATTGGTTTAGGGCAATATAAAAACGTAAACCTTTTAATTCATATAAATAAACGACTGCAAAATATGCTGGCCGTCTATGTTATTCAAAGCCTTGCTGCTGGCGCGTTCAGGGTGTGGCATCATGCCAAACACATTGCGCCCGGCATTGCATATACCGGCTATATTGTTTATCGCACCATTCGGGTTGGAGTTGATGTGCACTTCCCCGTTCGCATCGCAATAACGGAATACTACCTGGTTATTTTTATTCAGCGTCGCCAGTGTTGCAGCATCTGCATAATATCTTCCTTCACCATGTGCCACAGGTATCTTCAGCACCTTATCGCCCACATTGCGCCCTATCAGGTTTTTAGTATTCTCGCTCTTTACAAATACATTTTTGCAAACAAATTTCTGGTTCTCGTTTTGCAGCAATACCCCCGGCAGCAAGCCAGCCTCACACAGAATCTGGAAACCATTGCATACGCCAAAAACCTTACCACCTTTATTGGCAAACTCAATTACCTGCTCCATCATGGGGCTAAACCGGGCCAATGCCCCGCAACGCAGGTAATCGCCATAAGAAAAACCTCCCGGCAATACAATACAGTCTTCCCTGCTGAACATACTCAGGTCATGGTCTTTATGCCAAAGTGCAACCACCTCTTGTTGCAGATCATCACTCAAGGCGCGCATCATATCTCTGTCGCAATTTGACCCCGGAAAAACAATAACTCCAAATTTCATTTATTATTAATTTATTGTCAACTGACATAAAACAACCAAAACCAAAGAAAAATAAAGGATAAAATTACTAAACCCTTTATTCTTTTCAAGTAAAAGCCCCATAGATATAACAAAACATAAAGAAGGCACTATGATAAGCCAGGCGCTTTGCACTATTCTGTCTGTACCAATCGCTATTACTATAGAAATAATACAATATATCAGGATAGCCGCCCAGTTACGCCGTATATATATACTGCTTTTGGGCAATTGCAGTTGCATGGCATAAAGCCCGCAAACGGATAAAGTAAGTAAACCCAGCAATAAAATGGTGAAATAAAAGGGGGCCACAATATGCACAGGTATAGAAGCACCTATATGTACCCAGGCAGGAAATAAACTCAATTTATCTGCAAGAAACAAAATACCTGCAAAAAAATAAACAGGTGTAAAATAGCCCATCAGTGCCACCACCCATTCCCCCAGGTTAAAGGGCCTGAGCATAAAAATACCGATGATAAGCAATACCAGGTAGGCAGTTACCGAAAACTGGAACAAGGCGGCGAGGCATAGAAAGAAGCCGGCATTAAATATTCGCTTACGGGGCTGGTTGGTTTGGCTGAAACCCAGCAACACATCTATTCCTGCCAATATGCACCAATTTATTACCAGGGTCTCATTAAAATAATTCCAGTTGGGGAAAAGGGAGGTAAGCAATAGGTAAACAAAGGCCGGGATATAGGTGGGCCTGTTAAACAGTTTATGCACGGCTGCGATGCGGCTTATATACAACGCCTGCAAAAAGACCATCACAACGCCCAAAACTGTATAGGCTGCGGCGCTGCCATGTAGCACGGTGTTCAATAAAGTAAGAAGTAAATTATAAAGGAAATACCCCGGCAAGTCCAGTGGCACATGCGGATGCAGCAACACCCCCAACTTCAGCAGAAAGGTAAGGATCAATAAAATGATAACGGTAAAGGGGTTATTATTTTTAATTAATTGCAGCACTTACTGATTTTTGGCTAAAATACAATTTTGGCGAAGCAAATCTGCCTTTTGTGTAAACATGGCACTATCATGGTGCGGGAAGCCACTTGTTTTGCAGAGCGGGGTATCCAATCCGGGTAATCATTACCATCTGCTGTAAACGAGTGCATTTCCACTTTTCCCATATCATCCAAAGCTGCAAGCTGTATGCGCGAATGAGAACTATTGAAATCATTAAATAAGAAAGCCAGCGATCCCCCGCTGTTCAATAAAGCGTATGACGAAAACAGTCCCCCGTCTTCCTGGGAATACTGGGTTTTGGGTATAACGGCTTCCCAATCCCTTACGCCTTCCGCATTATAAGACAAAACCATAATGTCATTATAATGGTATTCCCTTACGTTGGCCGACATATAAGGACTATAATAGGCCGAATAGTAACCAAAACCCGGTGCATAGCTATAATGCGTGGATACAAAATAGGATTCGGATATCATTACAAATCCGCCATCATTTTTCACAATAATATTTCGCACCACATAGTCGTCAAAAGCATGCCTTTTATTCCTCGGCACGGATTCGCCTGAAAAACGGGAATCAAACGAAATGAATTTTTTGTTCATAAAGGTATTGCTTGCTATATCGTAATATGCATAGAGTACCCCATCATAGCTACCTGTTTTTTTCGCTGCGTAAAACCCGCCAACATATACCCTCTTGTTCACATTGTCCATCTTCATGTAGTAGCCCGCCACATACATATTGCCCAAAGGCAACTCCAGGAAAACAAATTTATTCACACCGGGTTGCAGGCTTAAGAGCCATACCTGGTCCATATAGTTTTTGGCACCTACCGGTGTAGCTACGGGCAGATAAAAACTGCCCTCATTGCTTATCATACCCTCGCCGGATGTGAGCTCATTATCTGTTTTAAAAACCGCGTGTCCCCTGTTCACAATATTCAACTGATCATCTATCCATTTGCCATTAAAGGTCAGCTCGCTACCCTTGTCTACGGCGCTATACACCAAAATGGTTTTCTTATCATCCGATACTGCTGAAGAAAAATAAGTTTTTACCGGACCAAAAATTCCGGTCTTTGCCTCATCTATTTGCAAGGGTCCTTTTTTCAGCCTGCCGGTCTCATCCAGCAGTGCTGCGTATTGTATCACTTTATTCCCTTCCACTGCCTGGTACAATACTACTATCTGGTTGGGATAAGTAATAAAACGTGTCTGGTATATTTTAGCAGGAAAGAAATCGAGCACAACGGTAGCAATGCGCTGCATAGAATCATCATAAGCATCTAAGAAAAAACCTTCTGCCGAACCCCTGTATGCATACAAGCGATTGCTCACCATGCCTATCACAGAAAAATCCCCCGACCTGAAATCAAATTTTTCATACCCGGAATAAGAAACATTCTGGGCCTTGCTTAGATCCGATAAGCAAATGCTTAATAGTAACAGTACTATTATCCTCAATCTGTTCATGCCCTAAATTTAATGGATATACTCCGAATAAAAAGATAAAATTATTACGATAAAAACCTCGCTTTAAGCTCCGGCGTGGGTATCATGCAGGCATCTCTTTTCCCATACCACTTATACCTGTTTCGCGAAACAAACCTGTACAAACCGTCCCGGATAAAACGCGGGATAATGATAAATACATAAAATGCCGACCAGGCACCACCCATCAGCTTTGCGGTTCGCAATACGGCATCTGACTGAATATAATATTTGCCTTTATAAAAAAGCAATAAGCTGTCCGGGTAGTATTGATATTGTGCGGTAACTCCTGATATAGCTTTTTTGCCGGCTTCCGATTGCAGGGATGCGAATAGCAGTTTCTGCTGCTTATCATGCTTTATAACAAATTGTATTGCCCCGTTGCAGAGATTGCAAACCCCATCAAAAAAAAGGACCGGGTTTTGGGCATCAGGTTTCATTATTTCATTTTCTTTGAAGAATCGGCCGGGGCAACACGTTGTTTCTTTGCCTCAACTATGGAGTCGGCTTTTACCTTCACCTCTATCGCAGTCCTGTAGTCAAGGTCTTCTTTAGCCATTCTTTGAATATCTACCATCTTCACGCTCACAATAGAATCCACTTTTGCCTTCATGTCTGCTTTGGTCAATACCTGTTGCTTTTCCATGCAGGACATGAAACCAATACTTAAAAATAATGTGATTATTACTGCCTTATATATGTTCTTACTCATTTCTATCTTCTAAAAGAACCGCAAATTTACAACAATACCGTCTTGATAATATGGGTTCCGGCTTCGTATAACTCAGTTTTAACAGATTTATTATCCCGCTCACCATACAGTCTCACATATCGTGCCAATTTTCCGCATCATTTGTTCATAGTCAATATTTAACAAGCTATATCCTTCTTGCAAATCTTCAAAATCAATCTAATTCTGGTCAATTTTAACAGCCAAGCTGCCCTACTATAATAAACGCTCAGCGAGTTCTGTTAGTATATATCATTCTTCTGCGCTTATCAGCGGGTTTCTGCGGGAAACCATATATCATGCTTATCCTTTAATCAAGCGAATCAAGGTCAATTTTAACTTGTTTTAATGAGCATATATGGCAAAAAAACAGGAACTTTACACTTAATGTTCCAAAAGGCAGCTGTCATACTTATTCTCTGTTTCAACCTCATAATGCCCCGCTTGGCCTTGGCCCAGCATCGTGGTACCAACGATACTATCCGCCTCGGTGCAATTGTAGAGAATGGTGATACTGTAGCCCATATTTTCTTACCCGACATTGTAAAAACCGACAGGCTGCCCCGCCGTTTTGCCCGCCAGCAGGCTTATGACGCCCAACTGCGCTATAACGTTTATAAAACATATCCTTACGCCTGCATAGCCGCCGACCTGCTGAAAGATGTGGACGTAAACCTCGACAAACTGGATGCAAGGAAAGACCGCAAAGCCTATCTCAAAACCATAGAAAAACAACTCAGCCAACGTTTTAAGGGCGAGCTCGAAGACCTCACCATCACCCAGGGGCAGATACTGGTGCGCCTTATAGACCGCCAGACAGGCAAAAACTGTTATAGCATCATCAAAGAGCTGAAAGGCGGCTTCTCTGCCGTCGTCTGGCAATCCGTAGCCTTACTGTTTAGCAATAACCTGAGGCGCGAATATGACCCCACCGACCGCGACAAAGAAATAGAAGCTGTGGTGCGCGAACTCGAAGAATCCAACTATTACAAATATAAAGTTTACCGCCAGCAGATGAATTTGCAGGCTAAGAGAAACTAGCGGCAATGGGAGTGTCCCACACTTCAAAAGTGTGGGACACTTATTCGAGGGCTTGCTGTATGTGGCGTTAGCAGTCGATCAATGCCGTCATCCTGAACTTTTGTATTAGCCTTGTGCATTAGCACAAAAGTGAAAGGATCTCCTGAGATTAAGATTGCAGCTAATTAATCTGCTCTCCTTGACCATAAAATGATATATCCCATCGGGATAAAAGCTTTGTAGAAAACAATGCGCTACATACCACTTGCCACGTAGTTGGCAAAACAACTCTCAAATATTCTCTTATTATTATACAAACACAATGGGTTTAATGCGCTTATTATCAAAAAAGACATCTCTTCATACGTATTACATGGTAGTGGCGAAAAGTGATGATAAAATTGAGCGAAAATAGAATTACAAAATACTTACTTTAGTACTCAAACAAAAAATGATATGACGTAGTAATAATTAACATTAGTATATAAGACATAGCGTTTTCGCTTATTTTTTTCCGTTTCAGAAACCGACCAAATTTCTTAACAACACGGGAAAGTAAAGTGGAAACGCCTACGGTAAAGCGTGGGCGTTCCTTTTGCTTCGTGTTGTGGTTCTTGGTCGGACCTCTGAAACGAGTAATTGGGATTAACCCACGCTGACTTTTTAACCGTAGTTATCTGTTTTATGCAAGCAATCACAAAAGAACAACTCTTTGGGCAACTCAATTTTCGAACGTTAAGCCAAAATTCTGACTTTAAAGAAGATAGCGTAAGAGAAGTCATTATCCTACCTATATTAAAGCAACTTGGATACGTCCAGCAAAACATTGTTCGCAGTAAAACGCTTCAACATCCTTTCTTAAAAATAGGTAGTAAGAAACGACCTATAAATCTTATTCCTGACTATTCATTAAAAGTAGAAGAAAACTATGCTTGGGTATTGGATGCGAAAGCACCTAATGAAAGAATTTCAAGTGGCGATAATGTAGAGCAAGTTTATAGCTATGCAACTCACGAAGAAATAAGGAGTGTTTATTTTGCTTTGTGTAATGGTATTGAGTTTGCACTTTATAGAACTCAATCTACTGGCAATCCCGTTTTATTATTCAGTATTGATGAAATAGAACATTACTGGAAACAGTTATCACAATTTCTTTCGCCTGATAGTTTCCAGGTAGGAAAAAGTATTACTTATGATACAACCTCTACAGCAGTAAGAACAACTGGGTTTGACTACCTCAATCGCCCCTTATTAGAAGAAATCGCAGTTAGAAAACAAGCTGCAAAGAGACATTTTGGAGTTCATGGTTATTTTACAAAACAAACTTGGAATGTAGTTGCAGAATACATTAAAAACTATACAAAGCCAAATGATTTAGTGCTAGACCCATTTGGTGGGAGTGGCGTCACAGCTATAGAAGCTCTAATGAATGATAGAAAAACTATCCATGTTGACTTAAACCCAATGTCAGTATTTATTGTCAAATCTCTGATTGCCCCAATAAAAATTTCTTCTTTTATTGAAGCATTTGAAAATATAAAAGATGTATATATTCAACATGAACCGAAGTCTGATTTAGAAATTGAGACTGCAATTTCTAAATATCCATATCCCAAAGGGTTTATTCTTCCTAAAGGTTCTGATGTTGCAACTATTGAGGAATTATTTACTGATAAACAAATTGCTCAATTGGCATTTTTAAAATCTCTTATTAAGAAAGAAAAAAACATACACATTAAAAACTCCTTGCTGTTAGCCTTTTCAAGTACAGTTAGTAAAATCAACCGAACGTATCATAATTCTGGCTCTCGCGACGAAAACGCTGGGAATGCTGCGGCTTTTGCATACTATAGATATCGAATTGCTAAAGACGAAATTGATTTGAATGTAATGAACACCTTTGAAACAAAATTTAAAAAACTATTGAATGCCAAAAAAGAAATTGAAACTAAAATAAATGACAACACAATAAAAAATGCGACCATTAAGAAAGATACTGCTACAAAACTAAAATGGATACCCAAAGAAAGTGTTGATTATATATATACAGACCCACCCTATGGAAAAAAAATTCCTTATTTAGATTTATCTGTAATGTGGAATGCTTGGCTTGATTTAGAAGTTACGAAAGAAGATTATGAACAAGAAGCAATTGAGGGAGGCGAGCATAAAAAAAGTAAGAATGAGTATAATAATTTGATGTCTGAGAGTATCAAAGAAATGTATCGTGTCTTGAAATATGATAGATGGATGTCCTTTGTATTTGCACATAAAGACCCAGAATTTTGGCATCTAATAATAGAAACAGCTGAAGCATGTGGCTTTGAATATGTTGGAGCAGTTCCACAAAAAAATGGCCAGACAAGTTTTAAAAAAAGACAGAATCCTTTTACAGTTCTTTCTGGACAGTTAATAATAAATTTCAGAAAAGTACGTAATCCAAGAGCCATTATGAAAGCTCATTTAGGCTTAGACATAATGGAGATAGTTATGCAAACTATTGAAGGAATTATTGCTAAAAATAACGGAGCTACTCTTGAACAAATCAATGATGAATTAATAATCAAAGGTCTTGAATTAGGTTTTCTTCATTTGCTTAAAAAAGAGTATTCTGATCTAACACCAATATTAATTGACAAGTTTGATTATAACGAAGAAACAGAAGTCTTTACAATAAAAAAAGACAGCAGATTCAGTACACATATTGATGTTAAATTACGTATTAAGTATTATTTACTAAGTTATTTGCGCAAAACAGAAAGAGAAAACAAAAACCCGAGTTTCGATGAAATTATTATGAATATCTTACCCTTACTTAAAAATGGTACAACACCTGCCAACCAAACTATACTAAAAGTATTAGACGATATTGGCGAACACATTGGCCAAGATAAATGGCGATTAAGAAAGTTTGGTCAACAACGATTATTTGTTTAAACAAACTTTCCGTCCCAGGCAGTCTCATTTTCGGACTCGCCCAAATCAGGTTACTGCAGTTCATCCATAATCCTAACCTGGTAAAAATGTGCAAAAAAATCTTTCTGCCACAACCCAAAACGGCACAAATTTTGTGGCATTATTGAAGCTACATAAACCCCCTGGCACTACTAAAATGAAACCATTACCACAAAACCCCAACCGTTTTCAAACCAGGACATGTATCAGGCATTTTTTCGCATAATCGGGCATGGTCGGGCATTACAGAAGCGCCATTAATTATTGACAATCAATTATTTACAACAAACACCAGTCGCCAAAATGTCCGGATATTTAAAAAAAATCAAAAATCGGGCATTTTCATTTTTCAACCTATTTCAGAACGATACAACATATTATCACGTTAACTAAAGCGGCAACCGAGCGCAGCGAGCTCACGAACGCCAATAAAAAAATAATCAATATGTTCGTAACACAACCGAGGAGGAACGACGAGCTCACGAACACCGATAAAAAAATAATCAAGATGTTCGTAACACAACCGAGGAGGAACGACGAGCTCACGAACACCGATAAAAAAATAATCAAGATGTTCGTAACACAACTGAGGAGGAACGACGCGCTACGAACACCAAAAAAATAATCAAGATGTCCGTAACACATATTATCACGTTAACTAAAGCGGCAAAATTCACCAACCCGGCAAAAGCGGCAATTTTCATTTCTAAAACATCATAAACAATTAAAAATCAATCAAATAAATACTATGAAAGAACACACTTAATCGGCATCACACAGGCAACAAGCGGCAACCGAGCGACAGCGAGCTCACGAACGCCAATAAAAAATAATCAAGGTGTTCGTAACACAAAATGAGCGGCAGCGAATAACAATCATAAAAATAGAATATGAAAATGACCACTTTTTTTAGTTTGAAATTCGAAAGCGCAGAATTTGCAAAGGCACATTTTTGCTGTCGAGGATTGCAAGCAGTTTTTTCGTTGAGTTGTACCTGCCGGCATCAAATGCCAAATTGAAAAACAGGCAAAACGCAGTGCCCCACACCTTAGTGAGAGAAGCGAACGATTTCACGAATGCAAATAAAAATCATCAAGATGTTCGTAATAGAGCTGCTGCGAAATACGCCGTGGGGCTATGCAAAGGTCACGCGGAGCGATTTGACCTTTGCGCGGCTTTTCTTTGGTTCTTTCTTTTGCCAAGACAAAAGAAAGAACATTCGCGATGGATAAGTGTTGACGTGAGATTGCTTAGTATTTAGGAACGACGCTTTGATTGAGCCGCAGATCTTTTTCTCTGGAGATTTACTTCGTTATTTATGTCTTTTTTTTGCCTCAGTGATAGTGTTCTCATTTCACTTCGCTTTCGCTGCATTTCATTCGAAATGACGAGCTTGATTGGGCAATAAGGGCAGGTAAAATTTTGAATCAGCAATAATACTTCTTCCACCAATATTGGAAAACAATTAGCGCCCATATCGTGGCGTGGCTGTCCTCGGGATTATTGCTCTGCAGTTTTTTCTTTAATTGCTCAATAGCATCCACATCAAAAATACCTTGTTCTTCCACAAAGGAGCTTTTTAGCAATTCATCGTTTATCAGCCCCCATAACTCTTTGCGGAACCAGTCTAATAGGGGAATTTCAAAACCGTGTTTGGGGCGGTTGTATATCTCTTCGGGCAGCATGGGGCGGAAAGCATCCTGCAGCACTTTCTTTTTCAGCGTGCTGTCGATCTTGTAAGCCGCAGGTAATGAGAAAGCAAAATCAACTACCTTATAGTCAAGAAAAGGGCTGCGTATCTCCAGGCTGTTTGCCATACTCATCAGGTCCACTTTCACCAGCATATCACTCAACAAAACAAGATTCATGTCTGTCAACAGCACTTCATTAAAATCCCCTGTTTTCAAATTGGCAAGCAGCAGTTCCCGTTCATGCTGCATCAGCGGCATATCCACTTTTTTCAATGACTGCTGACTTAACAATCCGCTTACCTGTTGTGCAGTATTAAAGGAAGCCCAGCGCCAGTAGCGTTCTTTTACTGATAGATTGGCGCCTTCTGCAAAACGATGCAATTGCCTGAAGAGGTTGCCTGACTTGCTGTTCCGGCTGCGCGGTAATGCGTTCCATAAAGGCAATGCAGTTTTTACAAGTGTGTTGGCAAGCGAAGTTTGCCTTACTTTCAGTTCTGCTGCGTGTTTATTATAACCCGAAAAAACCTCATCGCCGCCGTCGCCACTCAAGGCCACTGTTACATGCTTGCGGGTATAGTAACTCAGTATATATTCAGGTATGGCGGATGAGTCTGCGAACGGTTCATCCAGGTAATCCAATACAGCGTAAATATGCTCTAAGAAATCGTTGTTAGACAGGGCAAATACGGTATGATTGGTTTGGTACTTTTGGGCAACGAGTTTGGCATATTGGGTCTCGTCGAAATAAGCATTGTCTTTATAGCCTACGGAGTAGGTGTTTAAACGGGTGGTATGCCTGCTTGCCAATGCCACGATAACAGAAGAGTCAATGCCACCACTCAGAAAAGCGCCAAGCGGCACGTCGGCTATCATGCGCTCTTTTACCGACGCGTCCATACGCCTCACCAATTCCTGCTTGGCTTCTTCGTAAGTATATTGGCCGTATCCGGCAGTATCTATTTTGAGTTGATAAAACGCTTTGTATTCTTTTAAGCCTTTGGCGTTAAAGACCATATAGTGCCCGGGCTTTAGTTTGGCAACACCCTTCAGCATGCTTTGAGGCTGAGGAATATAATTGAGTTGCAGGTATTGGTGCAAAACAGTGTAGTCAAGCTCTTTGGGAATATCCCATTCCAGCAGCGACTTCATCTCTGACGAGAAGGCGAGATAATCATCGCAGGCATAGTATAACAGGGGCTTTTTTCCGTAGCGGTCTCTTGCCAGTAACAAGGTATCTTCCTTAAGATCGTAGAATGCAAAGGCAAAAAAACCACTCAGCCATTCCAGGCATTGGGGGCCATGCTGAATAAGAAGGTAAAGCAGCACTTCGGTGTCAGAACTCACAGTGGCCATGCCTGCACTTTGCAGGTGTTGTTCAGCAAGTGCTTTGAAATTAAGTATCTCCCCGTTGAATATAATTACATACCTGCCTGTATGGTCATACATAGGCTGGGCTGCATGTTCGGTAGTGTCAATGATAGACAAACGGCGGTGCCCCAGTGCTATTTTGGCGGTTTTTGTTATCCTGCCGTTATCGGGCCCACGAAGTAATAGTTTATTGGTCGATTGTTCTATCTTTGTTAAGTTGGAAATTGCATTTTCGCGTAAAGCGTAGAAACCTGTGATTCCGCACATACGGGAAACGATATTTGATTAACACAAAATTGTTGTCTAAAAGTAAGATAAACAAATGGTATATTATTACATAACAGCACTTGATTACTTTTTAACGCCCGTAGTAATATTGATCGTTTACCTGATTGCTATTGCATTCCGTAACCGGCACTATCCTGAAGGCCACCCCTGGAGGGGTTATTTCATGGCGGGTCTTACGGTTAAAATATTCGGGGCGCTCATTATTGCATTGGTTTACCAATACTACTATGGTGGTGGTGATACCGCAAACTATTTTTATCACGCCAAGGTGATTAACAGTGCTTTTACCGATAACCCTGTAAAATGGATCAGTTTGATATTCCACGTACCACCATGGTACGATGGGGACTATTCTTTTTATATCTCACAGATGTATTGGTACCAGTCGCCGCCTGAGTATATCGTGTGTGCTATAACAGCTTTTTTCAGCTTTTTTGTGGGCACCACCTACTTACCAACATCTATTATTTTCGCTGCCTTGTCGTTTACAGGTATCTGGGCGCTCTTCCGCACCTTTACGGGTCTATACCAGTTCAATGCCCGCCAGATAGCGATATGCGTGTTGTATATCCCCAGCCTTGCACTGTGGGGTTCCGGCATTTTTAAAGATACTATTTGCCTTGGTGGTATTGGCTGGATGACCTACGGGGTATTCCGTATGCTTGTACTTCGCGACTTTAGTTATAAAAACATCATCCCAACTATTATCAGCTTCTATCTTATCTATGTAATTAAGGTTTATATCCTTATGGCCTTCTTGCCGGCGCTTACGTTGTGGATATTGTTCAACTACCTGCAAGGTGTACCAAACAGGTTTGCCCGCTTTATCATACGAATAGCAGTTATTGGGCTTTGCGGTTTGGCGTTCGTATATCTCGGTAATAAATTCTCAGAGTCGCTGGGTAAATATTCGCTGGATAACGTGGCCCAGACATCGGCTATCACGCGAGACTGGATCAATACGGTATCGATCGAAACCAATGAAAGCTCGGGTTATACCTTAGGTGATTTTGACCCGACCATCGGAAGTATGATCAAGAAGCTGCCCGCAGCTGTGAATGTAACCTTGTTCCGCCCTTATTTGTGGGAGACGAAAAAACTTATTACGCTGCTTGCAGCGCTGGAAGCCCTCGCGTTCCTTCTTATCACCATTAAGGTGATCATATCGGTGGGGCCGATAAGGATATGGCGCGCCATTGCGGATGATCCTACGATACAGTTCTGTTTGATATTCGCGATCATCTTCGCCTTTGCGGTGGGTATATCCACGTATAACTTCGGTTCTTTGTCCCGTTACCGGATACCTTGCCTGCCGTTCTATGCGTTCTCGCTCATCCTTATCTATTATAAGTATAACCCGCCGGAGAAGAACTTGTTCTCGCTCAGGTTGTAACAGCAAATTGTCTAATTGAAAAGATTGAGGAAATTTTCTTTCTGAGATTGGATACTATATCTGGCCGCAATTTTATTGCGGCCATTTTTGCCCAGGCTTTGCCTTAGCACCGCATCTGAAATAAGTTTACGAAGACAGTCCTTCCATTCTTTTTCATTATGCGCTATAAAACCATTAATGCCGGATTCTATTATCTCGGTATTAACCCCTACGGGGCTTGCGATAGCAGGGATGCTTAAGGACAAATACTGAATGAGTTTAAAGCCGCATTTACCTTCACTCCAGGCGTCAGCCTGCAGAGGCATAAGGCCAATATCCATTTTCAGGAGGTCTTCAATTTCCGTACTTTCATTCCAGGTAAGGAATTGAAAATTCTGTAGAGTGAGGTGAGGGTTTTTATTGGCAATGACAAGGAAAGTAAAGTAAAGTTCATCCTGCAATTGCTGCAATACAGGCAGCAACATATCAAGATAGAAAAGCGTGGATTGGCTGCCTGTCCAGCCAACGACTGTTTTGCCTTCTTTGTGTTCTTTCAGTTTGTTGTGCATCCGCTCCACATCCACACAGGTTGGCACACGATGCGCATTCTTGTTGTATTGAGATGCATACCTGCGCAGGTAGTCATTGCCGGCGGCAACCTTATAAGCCCACTTACAGATATACGTTACTTTCCAGAAACATTTAAACCAGGCGGCTATTTTATTCTCTGATGAGGTATTGGGTATCCATATAGCATCATCAAAATCATAGATCATTTTCTTACGCCAGAGCTTTGCGATCAGCCATTCAAATAGCGGAGGGCCAACAGGGGCAGCCTCGCGATGCACAAAAATATAATCGTATTTGTGCACGTCAAACAAAACCGTCTTTATCCTTTTTAAATAGCCCCTTATGATGCCAAAAGCTTTTTGCAATGATGAGCCGCCTTTGTATAATATCTCCCAGGTGGCCTCGTCCATAAAAGGTGCGAGCTTGTATTCAATACCCGCTTCCTCCAGGTATGGCAGATACAATTCTACCCTAAAGCGCTGGGAGGGCGCATGTTTTAAAGGATATGGAACAAGAAATAATACTTTTTTAGCCACTTGTATAAAAGTATGGGTATTGGATCACATTGACAACAGTTTGTAAACAGCAGCGTAATTTTCAATTCCTTTTTGCAAGCCATAAAAATCAATAGCACCCTGCCGTATACCGGCTGGTGAAAACTGCTTTGAGCTTAATTCCTGCAGGGCTGCTTGGTAGCTTTCTTCTGTAAAATTGTCTATATCAACCCCAGATTGGTATTTCTGCACCACGAAACCTGTATCTCCCACACCGGTATTGCACAATATGGGTATGCCCATGGCCATGATCTCGCCTTGCTTGGTAGGAGACGACGCTTTTTTAGAAAAACAGGGTTTTATGAAAAATATGCTGTAATTCATTACGCTAATATACAAAGGCACCTCTTTACGCGCAGCCGGCCTGATTACAATAGAATTTTCATCAATGTCAAATGAACGTGCTTTGCTCAAAACCATTTCAGCAGGCTCTGTTGTTACAAAAAGCATTTTATCATTAGCTTGTTTCATTTTCAGCTGTTTAAAACATTCCAGCATTTCATCCAGCATATACCAGGTGCCTATTGAACCTACATAGCCCAACACAGGTTCCGACACTGAAATATTGAGTTCTGCTCGCAGCGCGTCTTTTTGCTGCGATGTTATTGTTAGAGGATCAAACAGTTTTGTGTCCACACAACAGGGAATAACTGTGATGGGCACAGGTTGACCTTTAAGACTGTCCCAGGAATGTATTTCTTCTTTTCCGAGATGGGTGAGAGAAATAATATGGTCAGCTTGCTCAAAATATTGTTTCTCTTTCTTTTTAAAATATTTGTAGATGGTATTGTATAGCGGGTTGCTTAAATTCCACAAGCCCCCTTCCACGCGCTCATCCGCCCAGAATCCACGCATGTCAAACAGAAATTTTATGCCCAGGTCGTGCTTCATATCCAGCCCGACCATAGCAGATATATAACTTCTGCAATGCACTATTTTATAGTTGTGTTGTTTGTGCAGTGAGTAGGCTTTCCTTTTAATAGCACGTATATCCTTAATGGTGGAAAGGACTGGTGGGCTTGAAGTATAGCTGACCGGCTGCCAGTTAATACCTGCTTGTTTACAGATGTCCTGTATAATGCCCTTATTTTGACTGAAACGTGCGGGCTTTTCGCAACTTAACAATGTTATGGAATAGCCCTTAGCTGCCAAGCCGCATAAATAGGGCAATACCTGCGATTGTCCCAAGGGATCTGTCATGCCATCATAAGAAATGTATAGTACGTTTACTTGCTCAGGCATGGCTTGTGTTTGTTTTTTTATCAACTATTTTTACGCCCATCATTTTCTGCCTGCTCTTTTTTCGCTTGTATCTGAGATACTGGTAAACGGGAAATACTTTATTGTTGTCTATCCATTTCATTAGTTTCCCTTTCCAATCATCTTCAAGATACTGAATCGTTGATTTTGCATCAACAACATCAACCAGCCGGGGATACACACATCTAAAGCTGTCAAAAGCGGCATTCTTTTTAAACTCGCCCCATGAATCGGCAGTATAGCTTATCGGAACAATAGAGGCTATTAATGTTTTGCATGCATCCAATGTAACAAGATATGCAGCTGCGCTGATGGGCTGAACCATATCGGCTACCTCATACAGTTTATAATTTTTGTCGAATTCTGTTGCAGACTCCTTAACCAATTCCAAGGGATACCAGCTTTGATAGAAGAGAGAAATAATTTCATTCTTTTTGAGCTGAGGCAACAGGGCTTCGATATGCTTTTGAAAATCCTTATTGATCACTACATCATCTTCAAAAATAATAGCGTACGGAGCCTGCCTGCGAATTATTTCTTTATAAATATTGATGTGAGACAAAGCACAGCCGATGGCACTGCGCGTGAGCCAGTTAGGCGCCCTGTTGACTGCTTCCATATTGCAGCTGGCCTCAATTTCTTTTTCACTTAGTTCTTTGCCATATATAGCATCATACCACTCGAAAGCTATTCCCATTTTATTAAAATGCTCATCCAGGCGCCTTCTCCTTTCAGAAGAGCCTTTTAAGCTGATAACAAAAACAGGAATATTCATTGCCATGTCCTATTAATTATGAATTGTCTTTTAACCACCAATGGAGAATAATGAGGAGCCAGATGCGGTTATACAAGTAATCTTTCCCGCCGTTAAACTCAGCAAGCAGTTCCTTAACTTTCTCAGGCCTGATAATACCATATTCCTTTACCGTGGCATCATTAAGATAATCTGTTATCATGTATTTCAAAGGTCCTTGCAACCATTCTTTCAATGGTATAGCAAAACCTCTTTTAGGCCTGTTGAACATTTCTTTAGGTACAAGTTCATACAGCACTTTCTTCATGAGGAATTTTGTGCCGTAGTCTTTATCTACTTTCAGCTTGTAGTCCAGGTTTAGCCCAAACTCAATGATCCGCTGGTCTAATAAAGGCACCCTTGTTTCTAATGAGTATTGCATACTTGCACGGTCCACCTTCACAAGCAGATCGTCCTTTAAGTAGTTTTTAAAATCCCAGAAGGCCTGGTGTTCTGCGGCATTCGCATTATTGCCTTTTGCGTCTAACGTGTTTATGTTATTAAAATCAAATGACGAGTCAATAAGCAAACCGCTCAGTTCCTTTTCGCTAAAATAATATTGCTCCTGGGAAAAAATATGGGTATGCAGTCGTTTTGATGAAGGGTAATTAAATAAGGTCCCCCCCCTCTTGTAACGGTTACCCATCATCTGAGTTATATGATACACAGGGGTGCGGAATGTTTTTAATAAAGGGTTTTGCAAACGTTTTGCCCATGTATACATGCCATAGCCCTGGAACATTTCGTCACCACCATCGCCTGAGAGTGTTACAGTTACTTTCTGGCGGGCAAGCCGGGACACTAGCATGGTTGGAAAAGCAGATGAATCTGCAAAAGGCTCTCCATATACTTCAAGCAAGGACGGGATGAGTTCTAAAATGTCGTTTACAGATACTTTAAATGTCTGGTGTTCGGTATTTAAGTGTTTGGCTATTGCTTCGGCATAAGGCGATTCGTCATACTTGTTTTCATGAAAACCTATACTGAATGTTTTTACTTTTTGTGTAGCTAATTTGCTGGCAACTGAGGTTACCAGGCTGGAGTCTATGCCCCCGCTAAGAAAAGTGCCGAGGGGCACATCGCTTATCATCTGGCTTTGCACAACTTCAAACAAAATGTCTTTGTACTTGCCAAAAGCTTCAGTCTCAGATGTTATGGGTGATTGTAAAAAATGTTTTTCTGCGCTCCAGTATTTGTGCAATTCCAGCTTGCCCGATACGGTATCTATTATGCCGTAATGGGCAGAAGGGAATTTATATACTTTTTGAAAGATGGTTAATGGCTCGGGTATAAAGCCCAGGTGTAGAAAATGAGGTATAGCCTCTTTGTTTATTTCCAGTTTCTTTTCTTTGCTAAACTGTTTCAGGGCATCTTTAATAACTTTCAGCTCAGAACCGAAAATAAGGTCGGTTTCGTCCCGGTAATAGAATATGGGCTTTATGCCTATCTGGTCGCGGCAAATAAATAATTTATTGGTTTGCTGGTCGTATATTGCTATAGCAAACATTCCATTCAGCCACGCAAGAGAATCGACGCCGTATTTGGCAAACAATTCCAATATCACTTCCGTATCGCTGTGCGTCTTCCATTTCTGGTCCGGCAGTTTTACCCTTAGCTCATTGAAATTATATATCTCACCATTATAAACCATTACATA
>Ga0206934_1118_pt1 | contig 19670 bp, 20 predicted proteins | sample Alteio_BWOrgHeat_16_FD_152932 | JGI IMG/M metagenome (GOLD analysis project Ga0206934, IMG submission 152932) | Enriched cells from forest soil in Barre Woods Harvard Forest LTER site, Petersham, Massachusetts, United States -... | ecosystem: Environmental > Terrestrial > Soil > Temperate forest >...
CTGCCATCCTCCCCAGGAGGGAATCGCATCGACGCCTGTATAAACTATAAATAGATGGACCACATTTCCTGCCCGGTTTGCGGCAATCCGCTCAAACAATTATATAAGCTTCGGTTCAACGTTTACCGTTGTGATAGTTGCGGCTTGCTGCATTCTGATGCTGAGTTTGAGCACTCGTTTGAGTCAGACCTGGAATCGACTTCGCGGGACATCGGCCTGAAACAATTGCGTTTAGGCAATTTTGAGATCATTGTTGACGAATTACGCAGGATCAAAGGCGGTGGAAAGCTTTCCGGCTTCGAAATAGGCAGTGGCAACGGCTGGTGGCTGGAAACCTGCAAGGCCAACAACATTGATTGTACGGGTATTGAGCCGGAGCATATTTATGAGCACTACCACAAAGAGAATCAACTCAAAGTCGTTTATGGTTTCTACCCGGATGTGAGCCCTAAGAAGGAAGGCGGGTATGATTTTATCATTTTTAATGATGTTTTTGAACATATCCCCGATATTAATAGCCTGGTTGAAAGCCTGAAGAAAGATCTCGCTGATGACGGTATTCTCATTATCAACATACCCATGAGCACCGGCTTCTTTTACCGGATGGCAACCATACAGCACCGATTCCGTTCAAACAGCATCTCCAGGTTTTGCTCGTTAAAATAATTCATATGCGGGCTGTGAAAATTGAACTGCCACATCCGGGTCAGGTTTTAACGAGCAAAACCTGGAGATGCTGTTGAATAAGCACAATTGCTTGTGCCTTTCTGTAATTAAGCTTAACACGCTGGATTTTTCGAGCGTGAAGGAACGTATTATGGCGGATAAGGGCATGAACAAATTCAAAGCCATCCTTATGACCAATGCGTTGACATTGATGAAACCGATTATTAAAAATTCGGAGCCTGATATTAAAGCGCTCTTCTTCAGAAAAAACTAATAAACTACGTCCTGGCGAGGAATGTGCAGGACGCTATTTGCCGCTGCTTTTCTTCCCCACTATTGCCTGTACCAGGTTGTTTTTCAGCAAAGTATTATTCGGATTAATCTGCAAACCCTTTTCCCCGGTTTTGATAGCGTTATCCCACTGCTGCAGGCCGTTATAAGCTGCGCAAAGATTGTTATAGGCCAGGTCGTAATCCGGCCGCTCCTCTAAGGCGCTTTCGGAGGCGGCAACGCAAAGGTCATACAGCTTATACTTGTAATAAATAAGGCCCTGGTTAATGTAGTCCTCGGGCGTGGGCGGCTTGGCCGGATAGCCGACGCCTGTGCTGTGATTGGTGGCGAGGGAAAGATTGTTTTTAGCCAGCTCAAAATCCGGTTTCAGGCTTAGCGCTTTTTTCAGCGCATCCGTCGCTTTGTCAAATTGCTGCAAAGCAATCCAGGAGCTGCCAATATTATTGTAAGCTGCTGCATAGTCCGGCTTCAATTTGAGGGCCTGCTCGGCGGCGTTGATACTCTGCTCAAATTTTGCCGCCAAATAATAATCGAGGCTGAGTTGAAGGTATTTTTCGGCGCTTGGGGAGGCCGCCACATTGTCCGCTTCCAGGTCGGCTTTGCTCTTTTTCTTTTGAGCGTCATCCAGGTAGCCTAAAACATCATTATTTGGCGGGTCGAGCCGCAGCGTATTGGCGGCCAGCAGCTTCAGGTTATCCCACTCGCCCTGCCTGTCAAAGCTCTCCGCCAGGTAAAGCCTGGTTTCAAGATCGGATTCCGAAAGACTCAGCGATTTTTCCAGCACCACTTCAGCCTCATGATACCGCCGCATAGCATTCAAAAATTTGCCATATATCTTATATGGCACCGGGTAGTTTGTACCAAAAACAAGACTTTGAATATAATACTTTTCAGCGTCTGCATACAGGCCCTGTTTTTCCTTAAGCAGCCCGATGTTTACATAGATATAAGAATAAGTGGGCAGCAACTGCAGCGCCCGGTCGAAATAGTTCTCCGCTTCGGCATACTTACCCTCATCGACGAGGATATTACCATAATTCATTAATCCGCGGCCATTATTCGGGCTTTTTACGGTGACGTTTAGCCACAGGCTTTTTTCGCTATGCCAAACGTTATTGCGCTTCCAGGTACCGTAAGCGCACAATACCAACAGGATGATTACCGGCGCCCAGATCCACCGGTTATTTTTTGTAATGAAGGAGTTTTTATCGGCAAGTCGATCGAATACAAACAGACCCGCCGTCCAGCTCACGCTCATCACCAGGCCCACAAACGGGAAAAACATGCGGTGATCGTTCAGTACTTCAGCCAGCGGAATAAAGCTCGATGTAGGACCAAGGGCGATAAAGAACCACAATATACCGAAGCTGATGGGCCTGAGCCTGGCTGTTCGCGAGGTGTAGAACGCGATCGCTATCATCACCACTATAAAGGCACAGCCCGCGAAGAAGCGCCAATCGTTCATGCTATGCAAAGGTTCCCAATCGCTGTCGGCGCTGAGGCCGGTCGGCCAGAACAGCGTGGTGAAATAATGCAGGATGACGTAAGGTTGTGTTATCAGGTAATGAAATACCGAGTTACCGCCCGGCTCCCAGGTTTTTGGGGTGAGCTTATCAATCAGCTTATACATCCCGCCGCATATGATAAACGCAGGGATCGAGCGCAAAATAGCGCGCCCAACCTGTTTCCAGTGCGCTGGTTTAAAAACATCCAACAGGCTCAATCTCTCTTCGAAGAGCAAAACATAGAACAGGAGTATCGGCGCAAACATCACCGTCGGCGGTTTGGCCAAAGCACCAATTGCCACCGGTAGCAGGTATAGATACCATTTGCGGCAAAAAGGTGAACAGGTAAACATCACAAAACCGGCTACGACAGCCAGTGTTGACTGCACATCGGCGCGGGCGATAATGTAATTCACGGTCTCGGCGATGGCCGGGTGAAGCAGGTACCAGGTTGTGGCAAACAGGGCCACCCAAATCACATTTTTATTATCGGACGACAAACCAAAAACCTTGTTGAAAAAAAATATCATCAGCACACCTTGCAGCAGGAACAGGATGTAGGTTGACAGGTGAAAGAAAAACGGATCGTAACCCTTGCCCAGCCAGTAATCGATCGCCAGCGAAGTGGTGGTTACGGGCCGGTACGATTGGTTTTGCGGCAGGATACTGCTGGTAGAGCCGTCCTTAAAAAACTTAGGAATGTTGTGGATATTGCGGATGTTGGGATTGCTGTAAACCGAGTGGCTGTCGTCAAAGTGAAAGCCGTTATAAAAATGGTTTAGGTAAACGGCTGTGACAACCAGTAAAATGATGCCAATATAAAATAACAGGGTGTTTCTCTTCACAATCGGAATAACGAATTAACAGGGCAAAAAATACTAACTTTTGAGGAGAAAAGTTAACATTTTTAATTCACAGCCACTGTCCTCAATTCCCCTTCTTCAGTTTTTATGAAAAGCCGACGCCACGTATAGTTTGCTTAGCGTCTCCACGCCAACCGGCTTCAAAGTTTTTAGCCCGGCGTTGCTTACCAGGCTTGCCGAGGCATAGTCCTTACCGTTCCACCGCCATACGGGGAAATTTACACCGGGGCCGCCTATTACCAGGTCGGGATAGCCGCCGAAGCCTGTTTTAAGCGCATCGGGCACCGCACCCGGAAAATTGAGATGTTTATGCCAGTCGCCGTAGGCATCGCGGGTGAATAGAACGATGCTGCTCCCGGTCATACCCGAAGTATAGGTGTTGCCGTAGGAAACGAATATCTCTTCTACGCCGTCTTTATTCATATCAGTAGGATAAACCTGCACACCAAAAGGATAATCGGCGGCATCTTTGCTGATAATGAATTGTTTTTTATCGGCCGACAAAATAAACCCCGCGAGCCTGGCTATCTCATTTTTGTCTTTGATAGCCAGTTTAGATTTTACGTTACCAAACAACAGCTGTGTCTCTTCGTTCATGACGGTGGCCAGTTGCCTTTTCGATTTGGTGGTTATAACCGGAACCGGGAAATTACGTACTTCGACCGGACTGGCTGCCTTAGCTCCTGTTACATTTTTGCCAACTCCCAGCTGGCCGTAATAGTTGCCACCCCAGGTAAAAACCCGTCCGCTGGTAGTAATACCGATCGAATGATTTTGGCTCACGGCAATGCTGTGCCACGAAGCCGGTAAATTGATACGGGTTGGCGAGGCTATATCATATTCCTGGTTTCCCCATTGCCAAAGTGAGCCATTTTTTTTGATGCCCAGCGTATACATCCCGCAATTGGCAATAGTAACCCAGTCGTTATCATTGCCAAGACGCGTGGGCCTGTCCAGGCTTTTTATATTTCTGCCCACGCCCAACTGATTGCCCCTGTTTACACCCCAAACCCACAGGCTGCCATCCTTTTTAATGCCGAAGCTGCCTTTGCCCCGCCAGCCGGTAAATATTTTCGCCCAATCGTTATCATGCCCTATCCGGATGGGCACCTGCTGTGTCTGGTAAATGGTAGGTGTACCCAAATTGCCGTTGTTTACTCCCCATGCCCACAGGCTGCCGTCATTTTTGATGGCCATGGTGTACGAGTCGCCGGATACCGCCATTGCCCAATCGTTGTCTCCGCCCAGCCGATAAGGATGGTAACAGGTACTGTTTACCGTAGGGCCAACACCAAGCCCGGCCTCTACATTATTGCCCCATACCCAAAGCGAGCCGTTAGTCTTCAGGCCCACAGTGTGCCCGTCGGATGTCGACACCGCGGCCCAATCCGTATCCCGGCCTACCCGCGTAGGAAATTCGATCCGCGTGCCGAGCCCTTCCAGGCCCAGTTCGCTGTCGTTACCCCAGCCCCAGGCCCAAAGTGTGCCGTCGGTTTTAATGGCGAGCGTGTGGTAGCCACCCATCGAAACCGTTTTCCAGTCATTATCGGTCGTGATCTGCACCGGCAAATATTGGAATTGCGATTTCCCGTTACCAGATTGCCCATAACTATTATCTCCCCAGCCATAAAGTACGCCTTTGACCAATACGATGGAACAATATTCGCCCGAGGTAACCTGTACCCCAGAAAGCGTGTCCGGACCGCCGGCAAAAGATCCGTCATTTACCGGTTGAACAATCCCGTTTGAGGGCTGAACATTTCCATTTGCAGGCTTTGCATCAGCGTTGCCTTTCTTTTTGAACAGGTTGCTTACATCCTTTATAACAGTTGACGCAGGTACCGGCTTTGGCGGTTTTGCGGGTTTTTGTGCCAGGGCACAGGTCGTTGTGAAGATCGAGAGGGCGATTAATGTTATTTTTTTCATGGCATCACATGGTTATGTACCGGGATAGCCTGACTGCCGCTAAATACCCACCAGCCAAATGCTGTGGAGAGCTTTTGTGAATGCTTCATTTTGATGACAGGAGGTTCCTGATACAATGTACCGGTACTGCCCATGTAGGACAAGCCACATTTATTTACTGCATGTTTTCATTTATTTTTTGCAGCAGAATGATTTATTCGTCAACCGGGCGACATATGGTAAGACAATTGTTACGCCCATATATCGTTATGCTTTTTAAATTTACCACATGAAGAGATCGCTCATTTTAGTCGCATTCATTACGCTCGTCGGGAGCCTTGCATCAGCGCAAACCAAAATATCGGCTAAGGAGGCTTCCAAACACATTGGCGAAACCATTATGATATGCGACAAGGTTTACGGTACTAAATTTTTTGACAACAGCGGTATGACGCTGCTCGACCTGGGCGGCAATCATCCTAACGAATATCTCACCATAGTGATCAATAAAGAGGACCGGGATAAATTCAAGAATAAACCCGAAGAATATTTCAAAGGCGCCAATGTTTGCGTTACCGGGAAGATCATAGATTATAAAGGCAAACCCGAGATCATTGTAACCGATCCGAAGGACCTCAAAATAGACCTGACAGACAATACCATCAAATCGTCCTCCGGTTTTTAACATCCAGGTATAAAAAATTGATAATCAGTTTGTTGAATTCGGTGATATGATTTAAATTCATATCACCGAATTAAACCCTAATTACAACAACTATGAAATTATCAGTCTTTTCGTCCATCTGGGCCATCATTTACCTCATCTTTGGAGTTGGGTTGCTGCTTATCCCGCTCACATTCATGAAAACCTACGGCGTTACTCTTGACCATGAAGGCGAATTTATGACCAGGATACTTGGTTCGTCGCTTACCGCTTTCGGGCTTATCTACCGGTTTAACAGAAACATACCCGCCACCGATCGCGGACAGGCTAATCTTTTGCTCGGCAGTTTTATTTACAATTTATTGGATATCCCGGTTGTATTAATGGCGACCCTGAATGGCTATATGAATACATTCGGATGGGGGCCTATCGCTTTGCATGTATTCCTGGCGGTCACTTTTGGCTACTTCGTTTTCAAAAGAGATTAGCGGGTGTCGCAAGGTGTAAGCTTTTTCTCATCTTTATAACCAATGGATGAGGGCATAAAGCATTTCAAAAAAACGCGCATAGCACCTACGCCCAGTGGCTTTTTGCACCTGGGCAACGCTTATTCCTTTGCCCTCACTGCTGCACTAGCCGAAAAATATGGCGCAAAAATATTGCTCCGCATCGATGACCTGGACCGCGAAAGGGTGCAAAAAGAATATGTACAGGATATTTTTGATACGCTCAATTTTTTAGATATTCCCTGGCATGAGGGTCCGCGGGATATGGAGGAATACGAGAATGAGTACTCGCAGATCCATCGAATGGACCTATACCGGGACGCGTTAAATCAATTAGAGGAGCGCGACGCCGTTTTTGCTTGTGATTGCTCGAGAGCGCAAATTAGGGCAAGCAGTCCAGATGATGTTTATCTTGGAACCTGCAGAGAAAAGGGTATTTCATTGGATGCCAGAGAAGTTAATTGGCGCTTAAAAACGGATGATAGTAAAACATTAAAAGTAAATACCTTAACCGAAGGCATTATAGAAGCAACGCTGCCGCCAGCAATGAATGATTTTGTGATCAGGAAAAAAGATGGGTTCCCGGCTTACCAGTTGGCATCGGTGATTGACGATGTGTACTTTGATGTCGATTTCATCATACGCGGACAGGACCTTTGGGACTCAACGCTGGCGCAACTATATCTCGCCGATGTGCTTGATGCGGGCACATTTCAAAAAAGTACCTTCCACCACCACGCACTGCTGGCGTCGCCGGCGGGGGGCAAACTTTCGAAATCGGCGGGCGATACGTCTATCAGGTATTTGCGACAACAAGGCTTTAAGGCTGCCGATATCCATACACAAATAGCGCAAATGCTTGGCACGCGGGAACGTATTATCAATCTCGGGCAATTTGCGGAATTATTTTTATAGCCGGTCATTCGGTCCTCGCATTTTCGATAAATATGCGTTTGATTTCGGCCGGGCTTGCAATCGACCTATAAAACTCATCGAGGTAGTCGGTCATATCTTTTTTTGTCACCGGGTCGAGCGAGTCGCAACTAATAATGGTATCATATATTGCGGATTTTTTTTGCTTAAAAACACCCAGCACATCGGTCAGCTCTTCCATCGTTCGCGGAAAGCCCCGGTAAACCCGTTCCCTTACGCTCGTAATGCCCATCTTTTCATCGGGTATCGCATAGCCTGTATTGACCAGGCCCGAGAAATCAAAATCGTATGGAACCGAGATGGGGCGCGCTGTAGAATCGGAACTATTTTGTATCAGCTTGATATTGTGACCGCCGGGAACCGACCAATCCGTATTGCCGATCATGTACTCAAATACGCTCACAACGGTCATCAGTCGCCTGTCCGTTCTTTCGCAGTGCACGGGCTCTTTAGACCATTCTTCACAATAGTTTCTTTTTGCCAGTTGCTTAATGTCCTCCATCAGGAAGGCATGCCGGGTAACAGGCTTTCTCCGGCCGCTGCTATCGATATAAGTCAGGTTCAATAGCCTCACACGGAAGCTGTTATCGGTGATGAGGTTATAAATTTTGTAGACCAGGAATTCTTTTAGCAAGTTCTGCTCGTCGATATTGTTGGGTGTGCATACACCAACCAGCTTCAGCTCTTTAAATTTATAGAAGGCAGTAGTCGAGTCTCTTTTATAAATGAGTTTCAGCGGCGGCATATCGCAATTTTTGCGCCTGAAATGTCCCCTTACTTCCACCAAAATATGATCGTCAATGGCTGATCCATCGTCGAGGCTGCAAGCAAAAGCAGCCGGGAACGTAGTGCCCTCCTTCGTTTTTTGTGACAGCAGGCGCTTGTAATTGATCGACAATGTGGCATTAACGGTAGAAGTATCAGTAAAAAACTTTACACGGTCAACCTGCTTTTGGGCATATACCGGGGCGGTTGCCAAAGTGGCCAGCGCCAATATTACCAGGAAATATTTCATATCGAAGCTATTGTGAATTGTTCATCTCAAGCTAAATTCAGGGCGCCACTTCCTTTATCACATGCCCTATTGATCCGTTGGGCGCCTGTATATGTAACATCGCCGCAATCGTCGGCGCTATGTCCGTCATATAAACCTCCTGGTTCGAATGCCCAGGCTGCACCTTCCATCCATACCAAATAAGCGGGATATGCGCATCATACGGGTTCCAGGCGCCATGGGTTGTGCCTCCAGCCTGGAAATTTTCAATCCATTGTGGCTTGTAAATGATACCGATATCGCCGCTGCGCTGCGGGAAATAACCATTGATCACATCGCGTTTGATCGTTTCATTAAGTGTTATCGTCGAAGTTTTATCCAAAGGGAAGGCGGTATAAACAGCCGGCTGCGCCAGTAAATAATCGATTACCGCTTTCTCGACCGAATCTTTTTTCAAATGCATTTTCTGAATAAGATCGTGATCCAGATGTACCTGGTAGCCCGAGTTATCGATCAGCAATTTTTCGGAACCGAATTTAGCTTTCAATAATTCAGACAATCCCAGGTTATACATCTCAGTGATGGCATACCCGGCCGGGATATTGTGCTGATCGGCAAAATAGGGGATATGCGCAACGCCATGGTCGGCGGTCAGAAATACAAGGTAGTTCCCCTTACCTATTTTCGCATCCAGATAATCGAGAAAACTACCCAGATCCTTGTCTAACCGTAAAAAATCATCTTCCTGCTCCACTGAATTCGGCCCGAAATTGTGCCCTATATAGTCAGTAGATGATATGCTTATGGTTAGCATATCGGTTACGGTATTCGCACCCAGGTTTTCGCCCTCGATAGCTGCACGTGCCATATCCAACGTAAGGCTGGCTCCATAGGGCGTAACGGAGATCATATTGTAGTTTTTACCGATATAAGGTTTCAGACTGTACGGAAAACCTTTGACGTCTCTTCCGAAAGCTTTATGCTCGAACGGCTCAACGTCGGGGGTGCTTTGAACATAGGTATCCAGCGGGAAAAGTGTATTCCAATCTTTGGCGAAATATTGATCGGGCAGCTTTTTAGCGTTAAAGTCCTGTACCCATTTTGGCAATGCGGACAAGTAGTAGGATGAGGTTATCCAGTTACCCGTTGCTTCTTCATACCAGTATGAGCCATTGGCCGTATGCCCTGCCGGCAGTATGGCGGCGCGGTCCTTAAGCGCGATGCCAATCACCTTGCTCCTGAAGTTGGTGGCCAGGCGCAGCTCGTCGCCAATAGTGGTCACCAGCAAATTCCGCGGACTCATCTGGCCCTCCTTTGTTGTTCCGCCAATAGTTTTTGTGGTAGTATCTCCGGTGCAATAAACGACTCTATTAAGGCCGTAATCCCACCACTCATTCCCGGTTATGCCGTTGATAGCCGGCACCGTCCCGGTATAAATGGAGGTGTGCCCGCAGGCCGTTACGGTAGGCACATAGGGTATCAGGGTGTTTTCGCACGAAAATCCGCCGCTGAGCAAACGTTTAAAACCACCGTTGGGAAGGTACCGGTCGTAATAGCGGTACAGGTAGTCCCAGCGCATCTGGTCAATCACGATACCTACTACCAATTTTGGCCGTTGCAGCCCTGTTTGCCACAGGCTGTTATTCTGCCCAACCGCTTGCAGAAAGGCCAGTCCCATAAGTAGTGCAAACAGCGATCTTTTCATTCGATAAAAATTACCGGGCCAAACCAGGCTTTATTTATGATGATGTTTTTTATGATGTTTTTTCTTTTTCTCAGGCAGATCGAGCACCAGCTTTTCATCGCCGCCTGCGCCCCTGCGCTCAAGGTCGTGGTGCAAGCCCTCATCCGACAGATCGAGCGTGTGCGAGTTATCCCAGTCATGATGCGCGATTTTTTTCAACCGGTCTATCACTTCCTCGTCGTGTACCTCTATGGCCAGCTCACGGCGGTGATCGAAACTTCCGGGCGACAGATTGATCGAACCTACAATGGCCCTGCAGCCATCGGCCAGCAGCATTTTACCATGCAATTTCAGGTGCTTAAGCTTATGAATTTTGATCCCGACGTCGTCCATGATGCGCAACCCGCCTACACCTTCAATCAGTTTATCCATTTTGAGGCTGTGCGCCGGTGCGGCCATTACGTGTACCTTAACCCCGCGGGTGGCAGCCCGTATGATACGCTCGATGATCACCATATCCTGGAAGCGTTCGTTCTGGATAAACAGCGTATGCTTAGCCTGGTCGATAAAGTGCGCGATCCTGGCCCGACCGTTATTGCTGCACCAGATCAGGCAAGCTTCCATGCCCGGGTCAAACTCCTTGCGGTGCCAATCGGCTTCGAAACACAATACGATTTCCTTCACCTCCTGCGGATGCGTAGTAATGATGGCATAATCCCGCGTTTCCGTCAGGTTTTTAGTTTCCCAATTGAGCGATTTTACGAAGCCTAGCTTTTCATCGATCACCATTGATTTCTCATGTGTAATGATAAAAGCCGGGTTGGTATTGCGCACCGGGATGTCCGCTTCCTCCAGTTTGAGACGTGCCCAACCGTTCTCATCGTCTCCGTTGCGGCGGGCGGGGTTCAGCATCACCTTTACTTTTACACCGCGATTTTTTGCCGCAATAATGGCGTCGATCAACTCCTGATCCGAAAACAGGAACATTTTGACCAGGATCGATTTATTCGCGTTGTTTATCGCGTCGGTGATCGGCTTTACAGTATCGTCGGGAAAAACTATGATAGAGCGCTGAAACATACGGTAATTTGAGCTGCCTGCTTTTGACTGTTAAGCTACGAATTTATTTTATGCAGCGTATGGCCCGCGCTTAATTGAATATTATAAAGCTCGGCATACACCGTGCCCTGGGCTATCAGCTCGTCATGGGTACCTTCTTCGGTTATCCGGCCGTCCTTGATCACGACGATCTTATCCGAATTGGCGATGGTACTTAACCGGTGCGCTATAGTAACCACCGTGCGGCCGCGCATCAGTTTCTCAAGCGCTTCCATCACCACATGCTCAGCCTCGGTATCGAGTGCAGCGGTAGGCTCATCCAGCAGCAGGATCGGCGAATCGCGAACCAGGGCGCGGGCAATGCCGATGCGCTGGCGCTGGCCGCCCGAGAGTGTCACGCCGCGTTCGCCCACTAAAGTATCGTAACCATGCGGCATACGACTGATGAATTCGTGCGCATTAGCCTGCCTGGCGGCTTCCATTATTTCCTCCTCCGTAGCGTCGGGGCGACCATAGGCGATATTCTCACGTACTGAGCCATAGAACAGCGCGGTATCCTGCAAAACAAAAGCGATCTGCGAGCGCAGGGCATCTATCTTGAAATTGGAGACATCGTTCCCGTCAATGGAAACCTGGCCGGCGGTGGCGTCATAGAACCGCGCGATGAGGCTTAATATCGTCGATTTACCACTGCCCGTAGGGCCGCAAATACCCACACGCTGGCCCAAGCCAATGTGCAGGTTAATATCTTTCAATACGGGGGCCTCTTCGCTGTAAGCAAAGGACACATGATCAAAAACGATATCACCGTTGAACCGGTCAGCATCAACGGCATCAGGCTTTTCGTTCACTACAATCTCGGTATCCAGTATGGCCTGTATCCGCTCGAGCGCCACCGTGGCCTGGGCGATGGTGCTGGTCATTTTAGCCAAGTCCTGCACAGGCGAAAAAAATTTGTTCATGTACCAGATAAAAACCGTAAGCGAACCCACGGTCATCACGCCTTTCATCACCAGGTCGGCGCCATGCCAGAGCACCAATGCGGTACAGGCAGCTACCGTAATGGCGATGATAGGGTTGAGCACCGATTTTACTTTACGCGCTCTCAACGCTGCACTAACCGTCTCCAGGCTCACTTTTTTCAGTTTGGCCTCTTCCAGCTCCTGTCGCCCGAAGGCGTTTACTGCGCGTATCGACTCGAGCCCTTGCTGCATTACCGCCAGCATATTGCTTTGGTCAACGCGCACCTCGCGCGTGGCTTTTTTCATCACCTTTTTAAATCGGCCCACAAAAAGCAATAAGAAGGGCGTAATCCCCATCGCCACCAGCGTGAAACCCGCGTTTAGGTAAAACATGATACCCAGCATGCCGGCGATGGTGAGCGAATCCACGAGGATGTTCATCAGCGTTGAGGAAGCAAAATCCTGTATGGTGGATACATCGCTGGTGATAACACTGAGCAGCTTGCCCGTTTGGTGGCTATCATAATAGGACAGCGACAAGCGTTGGAGGTGGTGATAGATACGGCGGCGCAGGTCGTTTGAAACATATTGCGCCAGGCTTTCGGTAAAATAACTGTCGAGATAAGATGCCAGCGACCCGATAGCCGCCATCGCAATAACGCTGATGGAGGCCACTGCTGCAAATTGTACCTTGTTCTCGCCGGGGAAAACGGTGTCCATCCAATGCAACCAGGACGGTAATTGGCGGTGGCCGATGACATTATCGATCAGTATTTTCAGCGGCCAGGGCGTGGCAATGCTCATCAGCGTTTCCAGGATCATGGCCGTAAAAATGATGAACATCCACTTCTTGTACGGCTTTACCAGGCTCCAGGCCAGCTTCAGCAACACACCCGTGGGCGCAGCCCGCCAAAGCTTAAAATAATGATGGTGATGATGGTGATTGGGTTCGTCGGTATTTGGAATATCGATCTTCATCCGGTGGCGCCAGGTTAATGCTGTTAATCAAAGATAATAATTAACACAAGCTTAACAACCGATATTCCTGTTGCGGCCTTTACAGATGAACTTGCGGAATCAGCAAATTATCCTCAAGCATTTTTTCTCTTTTCACCAGATCGGCGATACTGGTACGGTTAAGTATATCCAGGTTGGCATCGCGGATAATGATAAATGTATTGCGTATCCCGCAATTCGCTTCATCAAAACATTCGTCGCATTTATGATAATAATTAAGACTTGCGCAGGACACCATCGCTATGGGCCCGTCGGTAAGGCGCAAAACCTGCACCAACGATATATCCTCCGGGCGCTTGTTTAGTGTATAACCGCCGCCCGCGCCTTTTTTACTGTGAATGAGCCCGGCATTCCGCAACTCACCCAGTATGGCGCCCAGGTATTTCTGCGGTATATTTTCCTGTTCGGCTATTTCGGCAATGTGCATGGGCCTGTTAGCATTAGTTTTACCCAGCAGCACAAGCGCTTTAATAGCATATTTGGTTTTCTTTGATAGCATATTCTTTTAAAATTTAACAGGGGTCAGATCGGCCGGCTGTGGTTTTACGTCGATCCGTAATTGATGTGTATTAAAAACATTGGACCAGGGCTCAACGCTTTTGGCCAGGAAAACGCTGCCGCCAATGATACTGTCGTGTCCAATTACTGTGTTGCCGCCCAGGATGGTGCTGCGGGCGTATATCGTCACATTATCTTCAACGGTGGGATGCCGCTTCACTGCCGAAAGCTCCTTGTTAACCTGTGAGGCTCCCAGCGTAACTCCCTGGTAAATACATACATTTTTGCCAATGATGCTGGTGGCGCCAATAACGATGCCCGTACCATGATCGATCATGAACGGCACGCCTATAACCGCACCTGGATGTATATCCACCCCGGTTTTGCCGTGGGCGTGTTCGCTTAGTATCCTCGGCAGGATGGGTATGTGCAATTGCGTAAGGCGATTAGCGATGCGGTAAACGGCAATGGCGTAAAACCCGGGATAAGAAACGATCACCTCATGCACGCTGGTTGCAGCTGGATCTTTTTCACAGATCTTCGCAGCGTCTTCACGCAGGTTGTTGTAGATGGTTTCAAGCGTATCATAAAAATCATTTACCGCCTTTTCTATATCCGTGGCAGCAGGATCGAGGTAGCTTAGCAGGATATTCTCCAGGTCGATCTGGTTCTTTTTCAACCTTCCTTCATACGTAGATAATCTGTTCAGATGGTTATCCGGGAAGAGGAATTCGATCAGGTCGCTGAGCCATACTATGGCCTGCTGGTTCGATGGTGTGGCCTCCCATTCCGCCTTGTGCGTTTGGTAAAGCAACTGGATAAAGTCTCGTGTTGTGCGGTTGTTCATTAACTATGCTGCGGATAATTGTCTATAAATTCAATTAGTATAGTAAATCTATAGATTATATAGCTATAATGCAAATAATATTTCTCTTAATCTTTTCAGGATAGAGACTAAAGAAAAATTTCACTAAAAATGGGGGAGACAATAAAAGCAAAAGCCCCGCAGTTGCGAGGCTTTATTTTACGTTACTTACTGTACCGAAATAGAAACATTTCCTTCCTGACTTACATTCATTAGCACATTTGAACTAATAAATTGGGGGTACAATATTCGGCCAGACTACCACGCCTGATAATTCGTAGAAGAAGGTATGCGAACGGCGGGTTTCGCCGTCCGTCCTGCCCGTTATGGTCAGGTGCTCTTATTACGGCCTTTTCCTGATAGTATCATGGTTTTTACAGTGCGCCGCGAAGATATTTATTGCTTTGTGCAATGCTGGCGTAAGGGTCCATTTTGAAATTTTCCTGTTCAACGATATAGTATTTTGCGCCTTCGGCTTTCGTTGCCGCGAATATTTTCTTAAAATCGATGCTACCGCTCCCCACTTCAGTATTCAACTTTGGATCGGTTTTATCCATATCTTTTGTGTGAATTAATTTAAAACGCCCCGGATAATTTTCCAGCCATTGAATGGGGTTCTGCCCCGCACGAACAACCCAATAAACGTCCATTTCAAAATCCACCAGATCAGGGTCCGTGTTTTTCAATAGTGCTTCCATGAGCATTTGTCCTTCAACCGGCTCAAATTCGAAATTGTGATTATGGTATCCCAGTTTCAGTCCGGCATTTTGCACACGTTTTGCAGCAACATTGACCCAGTTGGTGAGCGATTTTATGTCATTTGCGTTTTGCCGCAAATCCGGACTTATGTAAGGTATGGTCACATAAGCCTGCTCCAGGATTGTCGCCGCTTCTATCGCATTGTCTATCTCATTAATGTTGCCGGATTTTAAAAACGAATCCATCCCGTAATGACCACTCGGGGTAGACAAACCATTGCTCCGCAGTAATTTTTTGAACTCAACGGCGTTCATCCCCCAAAATCCTTGTTCTTTGCTATAGCCGAAAGTTTCCACGTACTTGTACCCTGCCTCCGCGACTTTGGCAATTACGCCCTTTACGTCTTTGGGCAATTGCTCGCGAAGCGAAAAAAGTTGCAGCCCATACTTTTGACTGGTTTTGGCAGACATTAATTTCGGCGTCGCTAAAAAGCCTGCAGTCATCAGGGCGCCCTGGCCCAGGAATTTTCTTCTGTTCATATTATTGGTTAATTATCTATAACGCTTTAATTTTTATGTTTCTGAAAGCCACGCCGGTTGACCAATCCTGCAATACAATATGACCGTTGGTGTGTTTGCCAAATTCAGGAAACTTGCTGAAATGTGACTTGGCGACCTGGTCCGCCCAGGCTTTGGACGCGAAATCTTCTTCCACAGTTAAAACCCCGTTCAGGTAGAATTTTACTTTTCCATTTTGTTGTTTTATTTCCGAATGGTTCCAGGTATCGGACGGTTTTGTTTTAACGGGATTTTTTTGAGGCGCAAAGCCAAAAAGACACCCGGAGCGGAACTCCGGTTTAGCATAATCCGGATTGGCGTCATCCAGCAATTGATACTCCGGCCCCGAGGCCCAGCCGGTGGGTATATCTTTTCGCTCCAAAACGTTGACAAAAACGCCGCTATTACCTCCTTTGGGGAGCTTCCAGTCAAACTTGAGATCGTAATTCTTGTATTCCTGATCGGTAACTAAATCGCCCGGCCCTGTTTTATCCAAAGGGTCGCAGAATAATTCTCCATTTTTCGCCTTCCAAACAGTAAATGGTGCGGCACTGTTATATAAATGCCAGCCGGATGTAGAATGGCCGTCAAACAAAAGTTGCCAGCCCGCCGCCTTCTCCTTCTTTGAAAGGGTATTATTCTCGTCGCCTTTAAAAGCAAAGGCATTAACAATCAAAGCCATTATAGCTAAAACGACTATTGATTTGGTGATTTGGTGCTTCATGATCTATAATTTTAAATTGAATGGTAATCGCCTGTTGATCTTATTTATATTGAAGTATAAATTTGACTATGGTTTTTGCGTCCGATAGAGTCAGTGATGGGTGCGGACTCATAGCGGCATCACCCCAATGGCCGGAACCTCCCCTGATGATCTTTGCTGCAAGTGTGTCGATGTCTGACGGGCCGTACTTTTTCGCGACATCGGAAAACGCCGGGCCGATCAATTTTTCCCGTTCTTTGTGACAATTGCGGCAATCATTCCTAACGATCAAATCGGCACCCTTGTCAGTTGATGTTGCAATGGAAATGGTGTTTGATTTTCCGCTGGACGAGTCGGACGCGGTTGTATTCGCCCCATTATTTACTGTTGAAGTATCATTCGGACTTTTTTGGTGATTGGCATTTCCGTCGCAGCCTGATATCAAAAAAGGCAGGCATAAAATGATCATTAAACGCTTTGTCATTTGCTTAAATAATTGGTTTAATAATTTCGGATGAACGGTTATCCCCATCCAATTTCGGTTAGGTAAATTTAGGCCGATTCCTGGTTGCGTCATGCTGACACAATAAAAAAGTAGCTGATAAAGCCCGTTAACCTATTTAAGATCAATCGATTATTATAATATGTGGATCTAAAAAAGTAGTAAAGAGAGGAATATTAGGTGCTGTTATGCTTCAATCAGGCCTATTTTCATTACGCTTTGTTCGAAGCTCTCGCGCGATACAGCTGCTTTCCTGGCGCTTGTACGGTAGTTATAAATCGTACTTAATGAATATCGGAGAAAGGCCGCAATTTGGGCGCTGTCTGTAATGCCAAGCCGAATCAATGCATATATCCTGAGCTCGGTATTTAAAAGTTCTCCGGGCTTAACCGTCATCTTCTCCTCCGCAATTAGGAGCGAGTTGAACTCGCTGATGAAATTCGGATAAAGACTTAAAAAGATCCTGTCGAATATTTTGTACAATTCATCCGTCTCTTCGTTGACCATAGCGGTCGACCGTAAGATTTTTATCAATTCGTCGAGGTGTTTTTCGGAAGCTTTCTTATTGAGAACCTTCCTAAAATTCTCCAGCTTATTGATATAGGCGGAGCACAAGTCAAAAAATTGAGTGATGTATACTTCTTTGATCTTGTTGGCTTCCAGCAATTGCGAATTCGCTTCATTAAGCCGCAAATTTGTAGAATTCAAAGTCCGGTTAAGCTCACTTAACTGTACGGTTGTGGAGTTCAGCGCCTTTTTTATTCGCGACTCCCGTTTAAGTTGCTTATAAATATATACCGCGATCCCCGCCAGGAAAATGGAAAGTGCGCTGATTAAAATAAGATATAAACGAAGCTCGTCTTTTTGCTTTGCTTCCTTCTTTAAGTAAGCGGTATTGATGATTGCATAAAATTCGGATATATGCAGTGTGCGGAATTTTGAATCGCTGAACAGCGCATCTTCAATTGCCGACTGCGTACAGCGATACGCATTATCGATATCGCCGGTAGTGTATAGCAGTAAAGCCAATTCCTGCATGGAGGCATTGTCTTTTATCGCAAACCCGACGTCGAGTTCGGCGGACTGCGCGTAATATTTTATCGCTTTTGCACTCTCATTTTGTTTAGCATAATCCATTCCCAATAAATAAGTAAACATGGCATACTCAGGCGTTTTCTCATCCGTTGTTTTAAGGGCATTCAATAAAAAAATTTGAGCTTCTTTAGTTTGTCCAATTTTAATATTTCGAACCGTGGCATTTACCTGGTAGTCTATTGAGTTATGGTTCAAAATAGTCAGCAAAGAATCCCGGTAAAGCCTTACCCGGCTCTGGTATTCATCATTTTCGTTATTGGCAAGGTAATGGCTATAAAACTCAGCTTTAGCCGCGTAGTAATCCGCCAGCTGATCCTTTGAAATCTTATGTTGATCGATCGACTCCAAAAGCTCATTTGCTTCGAGAAATTTATTTAGCGGGAAATAGATATTCGCCAAATCGAGCTTTGCCGTTACAATAAGATTTGAACTTTTGGCTGCCTTAGCAATGGTCAGATTTTTTAAGGCATAGGATGCTGCCGAATCAATTTGAAATTTCTGGTACTCGTGATACAGAACCCGGTTTAACCGGAATTGCTCCAACGGTGAACCCACCGCTGCTGCCGCTCTTTTTATAGACGCAATTCGCGCTTCTTTTTGCCGGGTAAATATCGCTTTGTCGGCGATAGCCTCGTTCAGGCCGGAGAACGAAGTATCATGCTGCCACGCTTTCTGATCGGCAGTAAGCAAAGACATTAAAAAGACCGACAAATATTTAAGCTTCACAGTTCCACTCCTTGCCCGGGATTATAAAATTTCTATATCAAAATGCCTGAATGCATCGAGGCGTTTATCGTCGCTTTGCAGATCGGTTATCAGCGTATCCACATCATCCAAACCGCAGACCTTAAAAAAGTCGGTGGTTTCAAGTTTTTCGAAATTGCTTAGTACGACTGTTTTCCGGGACGATCTCATCAGGGCTTTTTTGACCTCGCCGTCTTCAAGCACAGCCGCGGTAATGCCAACCTCGCTGTGCACTGCGCAAACCCCCATCATGTAAATATCGGCCTGGTACATACCGGCCTCAGCACAGGTTTGCTGACTAACATTGGTTTGCGTTATGCGATTATAATGTCCGCCCAACACAATGATCTCAATGCCTTTGTAGGTATTTAAAATGGGGATCAACCCTACGTTGTTAGTAATTACCCTGAATGCAGCGTCCTTTGGAAGCATCGAAACCAATACCTGGATGGTTGTTCCACCGTCCATAAATACCGTCCGGACATTTTTCAACAACTGTACAGCTTTTAACGCGATGGCATTCTTACCTTCCGTAAATATCCCTTCCCTGTCATGAAAAGACAGCGGATTTTTTGCCGGGCTAATGGCGCCCCCTCTCACTTTAACCAAAAGCCCGCTTTTATTGAGCAGCTCAATATCGCGGCGCACCGTATCTTCGGATACGCCCAGGCCTTTCGCCAATGCCTCGAATGTGACCTGATTCGCAACCTTCAATTCTTTTAAAATGATTTCAAAACGTTCCTCTTTAAGCATAGTTATTGTGCATTACGGACAGATTTAACCTGGTAGGCAACCCCTATGGACAGCAGTAATAATCCTGTAACGAATAATGCTGCGGGCAACGAAAAGCGATGGGCTATAAATCCCAAAATAGCGGGTCCGGCAAGTTGCCCGGCATAGCCCATGGCGCCGATCACTGAAACAGCCTTTGAGCTGGCCACATTTTTTATGCGGCCGG
>Ga0206934_1018_pt3 | contig 19570 bp, 16 predicted proteins | sample Alteio_BWOrgHeat_16_FD_152932 | JGI IMG/M metagenome (GOLD analysis project Ga0206934, IMG submission 152932) | Enriched cells from forest soil in Barre Woods Harvard Forest LTER site, Petersham, Massachusetts, United States -... | ecosystem: Environmental > Terrestrial > Soil > Temperate forest >...
GTTTAAGCCTGCGTATTTGAAATACGAATCGCAATCGGCAGCTAATGGCGTGGCCGTGTTCTCTGAGATTTATTACCCCAAAGGCTGGAATGCGCTCATCGATGGAAAAGAGACTGAGATTCTACGCGTTGACTATGTGTTACGTGCCCTGGCTGTTCCACGAGGAAAGCATACTATCGAATTTAAGTTCGAACCGAAGCCTTATGTAATTGGAAACAAAATCACGATGGCGTCAAGCTGGGCAGTGGTGCTCATTGTAATTGGATGCTTGGGATGGAATTTTAAAAAGGATTAATTGAATCCCTTTCGTGAGATATGGTTTAACACGGGAAACTGCATTGACTATTTCTTGATCAAGGGAAATCAAAGGTCTTATGTAGATGAATTGGTCTGGATACAAGCTCTGTTTTTTGGAGTCATTTTGTTTTTAACCGTCGAAGGTCCTCTAAAATTTTTCTTTCTAATTGTCTATCCACCTTCAGTTGTGCTCGTCCTTCGATTTTTATTTCCATGGATATTATTTAAAACAGGAATGCTAATGAATGGAAGAGGAACGAAAGATGAGCTAAGAATGATTGTTAGTCTGTCATGTATCCCAACCAGTCTAAGCATAATTTACCTTCTCGTCGCGATTTTAATCCCAGGAGAAGAATTTTATACTTACGGCGGTATTGATTTATTGGTTTGGATATTCAGTTTACGGATACTTATAGTCGGTGTTGCAAAGATTCAAAAGATAAGCTACGTGTTTGCTCTTATGAACATTTGTGTTCCTTCGATACTTGTCACAATATTATATTTAGTCTTACGATATTAGTTCGCTACTCATCTCGTAACACTTCCACCGGATTTCTCATTGCCGCTTTGATTGAATGATAGCTGGTAATCAAGACTGCCAGCACCAACGTGCCGATGCCAACGGCAACGAAAACCATAGGCGAAAGAGTTATCCTGAATTCGAACTCCTCCAGCCATTGTTGCACAACCCAATATGCAAGCGGGGCGCTCAATACAAATGCAATTACGATCAGCTTACTGTAATCTTTGGAGACAAGTATTACGAGGGAGGTAACAGATGCGCCTGAGACCTTTCGAATACCGATTTCTTTAGTGCGTTGCTCCAATGTATAGATCGTCATGCCCAATAAACCGAGCGCGGCAATCAAAATCGCAATGCCTGATAAAATGGTCAGCGAATTGCCGAACTGTTGCGCACTTTTAAAGGCGTTAGCGAAGTTCTCATCTACAAATGAAAACTGAAACGGCTTGTCGTCTGTGAACTCTTTCCATTTAATTTTCAATGACTCAATTGTACTTTGCAAGGCTTCACGGTTCTGTGCGCCTACCCGTAATACCACAAATCTCTTGTTGCCATCAAACAATGGATGTTTGTAATTGAAAACCGCCATCGACTCTACGGGTGCGTTAAGTGCCCAGAAGTGATAATCGTAGGTTACACCGATTACTTCAAATTCAATATTATCATTTCCAGGGTACACAATTTTCTTACCTAGTACAGATTCGTCTACTTTCCATCCCAAGGCAATAACAGCGGTTTCGTTTAAAATCACACGTGACGAATCGCCAGGAATTTCTTTGCTGAAGTTGCGACCAAACCTCAGCTTCACGCCCAGTGTGGGCAGATAGTTTTCATCGGCTTTTGCGAAATTGAGCGGCATCGTTTTGTCACTTCCTTTGGCTTGAAACGAATCGCCGCCCCATACGCGGGGAGGCACCGACGAACAGCGACTCGCGCTGACCACGCCCTGAGTTTGTGCAATGGCATTTACAAACGTTTCTCCGCCTTTTGCCCATTCGGTATGATCGATTACCAATAAGTTTTCTTTATCGAATCCTAAATCCTTTTCGGATATATACTGAAGCTGTTGTGACACTATACCCGTAAGAATAATAAGCACCATGGAAATCATAAATTGAAAGACAACCATAGAACTTCGCAAAGCGCGACCTTCTTTTCCGGATTTTAGTTTTCCTTTTAAAGATTCTACCGGATTAAAAGCGCTGAGAAAAATCGCCGGATAGCTTCCTGAAAGAAGACTCATTATCAGTAGGAGAGAAGCTAACGCAGCAACAATCTTCCAATCGCTTAGCAGATTCATTTGCAAAGCCTTACCAGTGATGAAATTGAACGTGGGCAATATCATTTGTGTGAGGCACATCCCTATGATCAAACTGATACAACAGAATAAAAATGCTTCTACAAAGAAACCCGTGCTCAATTGCTGTCTTCCTGATCCGAGCAACTTTCGAAGGGAAGTCTCTTTTGCTCTTCGCACATATTGAGATGTGGACAGGTTCATGAAGTTGATACAAGAAAGCAAAACCATGACAATGCCCGCAGCAATTAATGCATAAACTATTTTGATATTGCCTGCATCATTGAGCCGGTTATACACCGTAGTTTCGGGTAAATGAATTCCGGTAAGTGGCTGCACATAAAGATTCCATTCACGGCCACTCTTGATGTAGTCATCGTACGACATGTTCATGGCGCGTTCCAGAGAAGTAGCGGCATATTTGCGAGGAATATCTTTCAATCGGGCCTTCACTTGCTCTATTGATGAACCGGGTTTGAGAAGCATAAACGTCTCGACCTGTGTCCACACCCAACTCCAACTCATCCTTTTGACAACCGGGAAGCTGGTCATCGACAGCATCACATCGAACTTGATGTAAGAGTTATCGGGAATGTCTTTTGCAATACCTGTTACTTCATAATTTTGTTGTTGGTCACCCTCGCCAAGACGTACGAGTTTACCAATAGGGTCTTCATTACCAAAATACTTGACAGCTGCAGATTGGGTCATCACAAGAGTTTGCGGATAGCGCAAAGCAGTTCGCGGGTTCCCTTTGATAAGCGGAAATGTAAAGACCTGGAAAAAATTGGAGTCAGTTGCAAAGACCTTCCCCTGATCAAACGATTTAATTTCCTTCGCAGCATTGGTATAGCTTATCAGGAAATCTCCCGGCGTGTGTATTCTCACGATTTGTTCTACTTCCGGAATTTCAGCCTCAAGCGCAAAAGGAACTCCCGGGCCGGTGCTTGAAAATTGGTTTTTATTCCCTTCGCCCCAAATAAAGGTCTGGTTGACGCGGTAAATGCGATCGGCATATTCATGGAACCGGTCGTGGCCGAATTCATTGCTCACAAATAGATACATCAGCAAAGCGCTAGCCATGCCCACCGACAGGCCCATGATATTGATAAATGAAAAAAGCTTTTGCCGTTGGATTTTGCGGGCGAACAGAATTAGATAATACTTGATCATGGGGTTAGGGTTTGCTGGATCAACGAAGTCAAAGGGTATGCCATAAATAAAATCAGCCTTTGGTTCACAAATTGTATTATTTGCAATATGATTTTGTCCATTTTGCAAAGCTAACCGTCCGGTTTCGGATATTTTTAGGATCGTAAACTATGGTAGGGCAAGTAATCTCTGCATTCGAAAGCAATTTTAAAGGAAAGCCTCGAGTATTTGTTGCCCCGGGGCGAATCAACCTTATAGGCGAGCACACTGATTACAATATGGGCCTGGCAATGCCAGCTGCAATTGACAAACATTTTGTTTTCGCAATCGCTCCAAATAATACAGATAGCTTTCTAATAAAGGCGATAGACCTAGACCAGTCGGTTTCTTTTTCTCGTAATGACTTAAAACACGGCCATAGCTGGGAGAATTATCTGATGGGCGTAATTGACGGATTCTTACGCAGAGGAAAACAATTGTCAGGAGCAGATAGTGTGTTTAGCAGTAACATTCCGGCAGGTGCGGGGCTTTCTTCTTCTGCCGCGTTGTGCAGCGGGTTTGGGTTTGCGTTGAATGAAATTTTTAAATGCGGACTTGGTAAGTTGGAGCTAGCAGTAATTGCTCAGGAGGCGGAACAAAATTTCACAGGTACCCGGTGTGGCATCATGGATATGTACGCCAGCTTATTTTCTGAAGAGAATTCAGTGATGCTATTGGATTGCCGCGACAATACGCATGGTTTTTTACCTGCCCGATTCGAAGGTTTTGAAATTTTATTGATCGACACAAAAGTGAAGCATTCTCTGGCCTCTTCAGGCTATAACAGCAGGCGCGCTGCCTGTGAGGAGGGTGTATTGAAACTGAGTCAAGCCAATCCTGAAATAAAATCGCTTCGTGATGTCAGTCCGGAAATGCTTGAATCTTCAAAACTGTCAATGAGTGAAGAGGCATTTAAACGATGCACTTATGTTGTTCGAGAAATCGATCGTACTAAAAAGGCAGCTCATTTTTTGCAGACGAATGACCTGGTGAGCTTTGGCAAGTTGATGTATGAAACGCATTTGGGCCTGAGCAGAGAATATGAGGTGAGTTGTGCAGAGTCGGATTGGCTGGTGGATCGGGCTTTAAAAAATAACGTGACCGGTGCTCGGCAAATGGGTGGTGGCTTTGGTGGATGTACCATCAATCTCATCCCGAAAGGGAGCAAACAGGCCTTAATTGATGATGTAAGTGAGAAATATTTTAATACTTTTAAAAATGAACCTGATTTTTATTCGGTTAAATTAGCGAGCGGAGTACATGAAGTAGTTGATCATTGATCGTTGTAAGTTATTGATCAATCAATTTTGAACTCATGAATCTGGATAAACAAATAACCATTAAATCAATTAGTAACCACCAACGAAATGCAGACCCTCCAAACGTTAGACTACGCTGTTCTATTAACATACTTTGTAGCCGTTTCTTTCTATGGCTATTGGATTTATAATCGTAAGAAAAACCTGGCGGCAGATTCGGGTGACTTCTTTCTGGCCAAGGGAACACTTACGTGGTGGGCGATTGGTGCTTCATTAATTTCCTCTAATATTTCTGCAGAGCAGATGACGGGCATGAGTGGCTCGGGGTTTAAACTCGGTCTCGCTATTTCATCTTACGAGTGGATGGCTGCTCTTACTTTAATTATTGTGGCTGTGTTTTTCATGCCTGTGTATTTGAAAAACAAAATCTACACCATGCCGCAGTTTTTGTCTGAGCGGTACAACGGTAGAGTGGCTATGATCATGGCAGTGTTTTGGTTATTGTTGTACATCGTCGTTAATCTTTTATCGATTCTTTACCTGGGGGCCATCGCAGTATCGGGCATTACGGGATGGAGTTTTGAACTTTGCGTATTTCTATTGGCAATTGCTTCTGTGTTCATTGCGCTTGGCGGTATGGAAGTGGTTGGTTATACTTCAGCTATTCACGTTTTCTTTTTAGTGTTCAGTGGAGTACTCGGTTTGTACGTAACACTGAACCTAGTTTCATTAGATGGCGGGATGCTCAAGGGGCTTTCTATTCTGCAAGGCGAGATGCCACAGCATTTTAAACTGATATTTGATCAATCCAATCAGAATTATATTGATCTTCCTGGACTAAGTGTTTTACTTGGAGGCATGTGGATTGCCAACCTGAATTATTGGGGATGCAACCAGTACATTACACAACGTGCGCTTGGTGCGAGTTTGCCGGTAGCACGCAAAGGAATCTTATTTGCTGCTTTTTTGAAAATGGTTACACCACTTATCATTGTTGTTCCTGGTATTGCTATTTATTATTTATACCAACACAATTTGATCGACACTTCTTTGATCAACATAACTAAAGATGGAGCTACAACAGCCGATAGTAACCGAACTTATCCTACGTTGTTGCTCTTGTTGCCAAAAGGAATTAAAGGTATTACCGTGGCCGCGTTTGCTGCTACAGTGATTGCTTCATTGGCTGCGAAAGTAAACAGCATTAGTACAATCTTCACACTCGATATTTATAAAAAGGCTTTTCAGCCCAATGCTACCGAAGCGAAAGTGGTGAGCATTGGCAAATGGGCGATTGTAATCTCAACTATTCTTGGCATTATGCTCACACTTGCTTTGGGCAATGCATTGATGGGCGAGGGCAAGCAAGGCTTTCAATATATTCAGGAATATACAGGCTTCGTGTCGCCAGGTATTTTTGCCATGTTCTTACTTGGCTTCTTCTGGAAAAAAACAACTTCCAATGCAGCTTTGTTTGCTATGATTGGTGGATTTATTTTCTCTGTAGTATTTAAGTTTTTGCCGGGCATGATAAACCTTGAGTTCTTGTATTCTTTCGGTTTTTCATTTCAGATTAATGGCGTGTATGAAATTCCATTCCTTGATCGTATGGCAATGGTGTTTGTCTTGTGTGTGATCGGCATGATCATTATCAGTCTGGTTGAAAATGCACGGGGTATAAAACCTAAGGGGCTTGAAATTGATGCTTCAATGTTTAAGACTTCCACTTCTTTTACAGTAGGAACGCTTATCATCGTTGGGTTGCTCATTGCTCTTTACAGCGCGTATTATTAATTGAGAGGGAAGCGTGGGAGATGAGCTTAAAAAAAAAGAAGTATTCAAACGGTTTGGGTGTTTGAATGAGTAATCCACAACCATTAAGGTAACTTTTTCCACCTTTCCTGTAAGTGGTTTTGCTGACACCCCGAAATCACCTACTTTGCCAGCCTAGATAAACTTTATTTTATGATGAAATACTTACTCCATAAGAAGATCATTAGGTCATTTATGCTGGCTATGATTGCCTGCAGCTGGTGGCCGAAAACCATTTCTGCTCAGGATGAAAAACCAGCGGTAGCACCTGTCGGTCGAACGTACGCGATCACCAATGTGAATATCGTTCAAGCTCCGGGGCGCAAAATTGATCAGGGTGTTGTTGTGATGAAAGACGGATTGATAACTGCCGTAGGCAAAGGCATTGCAATTCCGCCCGAAGCGATTGTGATCAAAGCCGATTCAATGTATGTGTATGCCGGTTTTATCGATGGGCTTTCGCACACAGGGATTCCTAAACCTAAGGAAGAGAGAGAAAGAGATCGGGAAAAAGTGAAAGATCCTGGCAATCCGCCTGCCGACCGTGCAGGTATTACCCCACAGACTGACGTGCGGAATCTTATAAACCCAGCCGATAAATCAGTGGAGGAATTGCGTGGCCTTGGGTTTACAGTTTCACAAGTTGTTCCCTATGGGAATTTTTTACCTGGTTCCGCTGCTATCGTTTTACTCGGCGGCAAATCACCAGACGATATGGTGTTGGTAAGTAATTCTGCACTCTATTCAGAACTCACGGGTTCTCAAAATGTTTATCCCTCAACTATCATGGCGGTTATGGCCAAGTTTAGGGAATTATATAAAAATGCATCGCTCAATAAGTCGTATCAGTCATTGTATGCAACCAACCGCAATGCTATCAGCCGGCCAGAAAGTGATCGGATTCTCGAAGCGTTCTATCCTGTGATTGATCAGCGGATTCCGGTGCTCTTCAAATCTGAACGTGTGATGGAGACCCAGCGCGTTTTCACTTTAAAGAATGACCTCAGCTTTTCACTCATCATTGGTGATGTAAAAGAAGGCTGGCCGATCATTCCAAAAATAAAATCCTCGGGAGCAAAAGTTTTTCTGTCTCTTGATCTGCCCGACGAAGTTAAAAAAGAAGAAAAGAAGGACGATAAAAAAGGAGCGAAGAAAGACAGCGTAAAGACAGAGCCTAAAAAGGAGACTGTTAAACCCAAGACTGCGCTTGACCTGGAAAAAGAAGCCTTGGAAAAAAGAAAGAAAGAGTCGATCGCATTATATGCTTCGCAGTCGAACGAATTCAGTAAAGCCGGCTTGACTTTCGGGTTCTCGGCAATGAGCGCCAAAACAAAAGACATTCAGGCTAATCTGCGAAGAATGATAAAGGCAGGATTATCTGAGGATGCCGCGTTGGCTGGCCTCACAACTAGTCCCGCGCAGTTACTCGGCCTCAGCGACCGCTTGGGAACAATCGATGTAGGAAAGATGGCTAACCTCGTGGTGTCTTACAAGCCGTACTTTGACGAGAAATCCAAAGTGCGCTACGTATTTGTCGATGGCAATATTTATAAGATCGATGCCAAAGAAGTTAAAAAAGCGGATGATAAAGTCTCAGCCATCGGGAGTTGGAGCTACTCTACCGAAACTCCACAAGGCACAGCTACAGGAAAACTGGTTATCAAAGGAGATAAAGGAAGTTACTCAGGAACTATAACTAATAGTTTTACAGGTAAGACAGTAGACTTGAAGAATGTTGAATTGGATGGCAACAAGCTTTCGTTCACTTTTCCCTATGACGACAATGGACAATCTCTCACGATCCAGGTGTTAGTCGAGATCGATGGAAATTCTTTTGAAGGAACTATGAGCCCTGGCCCAGATGGAAGTTTCCCTGTAAAGGCAACGAAAGACCCCAAATTTTAATTTGAATTTTATGAAGAAGATATTTTCAATATTGATATTAATTTCTTGTTCGGCTTTAGTTTTTGGCCAGGACAAAGGAAGCATGCTGATTAAAAACGCAACGGTACTTACCGTTACGAAAGGGACCCTGACCGAAACCGATGTGCTTGTGAAAGACGGCAAGATCGCGCAGATTGGAAAGAACCTTGCAGCACCTCAGGGATCGAAAACCATTGATGCTACTGGATTGTTTGTGATGCCCGGCATTATTGACGCTCACTCACACATCGCCATCGACGGTATCAATGAAGCCTCAAGTCCGGTAACAGCTGAAGTAGCTGAAGGAGATGTGATCAACCCTACGCAAATTTCAATTTATCGCGCTTTGGGTGGAGGTATCACTGCTGTCCACGCTATGCATGGATCGGCAAATGCTATCGGCGGTCAGTGTGAAACATTGAAACTGCGCTACGGCACGTTTGACAATGACGCTATGAAAATGGAAGGCGCACCACGCACGATCAAATTTGCATTGGGTGAAAACCCTACACGTGTTCACGGGGCAGGCAACAGCATTGTGCCGCGCACTCGTATGGGTGTTGAGTTCGTAATCCGCAGGTCGTTTTCAGACGCAAAAAAATATGCCGAAGACTGGGATAACTACAATAAGAATAAACTGGTGAAGGGATTTCGTGGAGCGCCGCCGGTTTACAACCTTCGATTGGAAATACTTGCTGAAATCTTAAAAGGAAACATTATTATTCACTGCCACAGCTATCGCGCAGATGAAATTTTTATGCTGCTCAATGTGTGCAAGGATTTCGGAATTAAGCGGCTTGTGTTTCAGCACGTGAATGAAGGATTCAAAGTAGCACCTGAGTTAGCTGCCTACGGAGCGATGGCCTCAGTATTTTCTGACTGGTGGGCGTACAAATTTGAAGTGTATTACTCTACTGCATACAATGCAGCAATCCTTACCAGGAACGGAGTTGTGACTTCGATTAATTCGGACGATGCCGAAATGATGCGCCACTTGTATCATGAGGCAGCAAAGACACAAAAATATGGCGGTCTCTCCGATGACGAAGCGCTTTCGTTGGTTACTATTAATCCGGCAAAACAATTAGGCATTGACTCTCGCACCGGCTCATTGGAAGTAGGCAAGGATGCAGACATCGCGATCTTTAAGAACCATCCGCTTTCAGTTTATGGAGTTCCTCAATACACAATTGTTGATGGAATTGTTCGGTTTGATCGGGCCAACGACCCTGCCGACATGCGATTGATGGTTGACCCAAAACAAAATGTCGAAGATGCCTCCGTACTCAGTGACAAGGGCCGCGATAATTGCATGGATGGCACTGAGTTTCTTTTTGGTGATTTTTCAGACGCTGATAAAAAATAATTTATGAAGAAGATTCAATTACTCTCAGGGGTTATAACGGTTTTGCTATGTGTATTGGTGTTTCATATTGATGCACAAAACCCCAAAGGCAAATACGGAACATTCGCTTTGACCAATGCTACCATTGAAACCGTTACCAAAGGCACGGTTAAGAATGCCACTGTTATTTTAAGCGACGGAAAGATTACAGCGATTGGCGAAAATATCACAGTTCCTCAAGGCGCACAGGTGATCGATTGTAAAGGACTTTTTATTTATCCTGGCATGATCGATGGAGGAACCAATCTAGGTCTTTCTGAAGTTGGTTCTGATCCTCGAACACAAGATCATAATGAATTGGGCGATGTGATTCCACAAATGAAAGCACTCACAGCTGTCAATCCCAATGCTGTGGCAATACCAGTGACAAGAGTGAGTGGAGTGACTACAGCGTTGTCTTCTCCTACCGGAGAAATGTTTACAGGAACAGCTGCCCTTATTAATTTACACGGATATACACCAGATCAAATGTTTGCAGGCTTTGAAGGCGTGGTTCTGAATTTCCCCAACACCGGCCGCAGAGGATTCTTTGACAGGAGAACCGATGAAGAAATAAAGAAAGCATCGGAGAATGCAATGAAAAGACTCAATGAGGTTTGGGAACGCGCTGTGCAGTATCATAAAATTGATTCAGCCACTAAAGGAAAGGATGCCGGCTACTATCCCGAGATGAAAGCTTTGCTTCCGGTAGTTCGTGGTGAACGTGCATTACTAATTGAGGCCAATGCTTCAAAGGATATTCTGGCAGCACTGAAATGGGTGAAAGAAAGAAAAATCAATAAAGTAGTGCTCACCGGTGTATCTGAAGGCTGGCGTGTTGCTGATCAAATTGCGAAAGCTAAAATTCCAGTGATTACTGGTGGCGTGTTAGAATTGCCTACACGGGAATCTGACCGCTATGATCAGGCGTATGCCAATGCCGGTCAAATGTCAAAAGCAGGAGTGAAGGTAGCAATACGTTCTGCTGAAATGGGAAACCAAAATTATCGCAATCTTCCCTACCATGCTGGCTTTGCTGTAGCGTATGGTATGGACAAGACCGATGCATTAAAAGCTATAACAATAGTACCGGCAGAAATCTTTGGTGTTGCTGATAAACTCGGCTCCATTGAAGTTGGCAAGAGTGGAACATTGTTTGTGTGCGACGGAGACCCATTCGAAACGAAAACTCAAATCAAGCAAGTATTCATCGAAGGCTGGCAAATCCCGATGGTGAGTCGACAGACTTTGCTTTACGATGAGTTTTTGAAACGCGAGCCGGGTGTAAATAAGAAATAGAAATTTTATAATGATCTATTGGATAGCCATTGACTCGAGTCAGTGGCTATTTTATTTGTATTCGATTCAGAACTGTTTTTTTAATATCAACAAGGCCTTCTCTAAATCCTCAGGAGTATCGATGCAAATACTTTCTTCCATTTCGGTTTCTACAGTTTTGATTTTAAAACCGTTTTCAATCCATCGGAGTTGTTCAAGTGATTCTGCTTTTTCAAGAGGAGAAGGCGAGAGTTTTGTAATTTTCTCCAGCACATCGGCACTGTAAGCATACAAGCCCACATGCCGGTAGAAAGCAGTTTTTGACAACCAGTCTTCTTGCTCTGCCTTCTGAACAAATGGAATAGGGGCGCGGCTAAAATAAATTGCTTCCTGGGTATGATTAATTACCACTTTGGCTTCCCCTGGCGAAAGCAGTTGCTCTAATGTTGAGATTTTTTGAATGAGCGTAGCTAATTCCGTATGCTGAGTTAAGGAAGAACATAACAAATCAATTTGATGCGGATCAATGAATGGCTCATCCCCCTGAATATTAATTGCAAAATCATATTTTTCCTTTTGCAGGGTCAGGGCTTCATGGCAACGGTCAGTGCCGCTGTGATGACTCGCTAAAGTCATGCACGAATTTCCGCCAAAGGACAAAACGTGATCATGTATTCGCTCATCATCAGTAGCGACAACGACATACTGAAGTGATTTTGATTTTTTCACCTGCGCATACACTCGCTGGATCATCGTCTGCCCCAGCATATCTACTAGAGGTTTGCCGGGAAAACGGGACGAAGCATAACGTGCAGGGATAATTCCAATGATTTTCATAGAAGACAAGTGTTCATTCTTCAAAAGTATGAATGTTTTACTTTTTTTGAAGCGCCGGATTGAATTCGCTTCGGATGCGGTATGCCGATGGATAAAGATTATTGGTGCGGTTGCCCAGCAGGTTTGCCCAACCTATAGGGTTTTGTTCGAACTCAATCAGCGTGAAGCCTCGTTCACCAACTAAGTTCTGTGCATCTTTTCTCAAAAAAGAGATCGCCTGGTCGAGGGTTAATTCCATTGTTGGGAAATTCTTCTTATTGATTTGAGTTGAGAGTGCCCACGAATGCTCAGGAATAAGCTTGTCATGCTTGATTGTAGCAATGGCTGTTCCTTTCTGAATTACTTTTAAGACTTTGGTTAAATAATCGATTTCAAAAACATGCTTACCGGGAAGAGCTAAGATTAAGTCCTCGTGCAGAACAAATTCTGCTTCATTTGGATGCAGCATCCATTCGGACAATCGTTCAGATATTTTTTTAGGAGGAGAATAAAATGAACTTCTGGCGCGTACTTCTGTTTCGTTCTGCTCTTCTTTTTTACGGATTACAGAGATAAAAAAGCCTTCGCCCTGAACTTTATGAGGATAAAACCGATAACCGAACCGGCCTTGTTTTTCAATCTCCTCAACACCCCATCCTTCTTCGACTTTCAATTTTAAGCTTTCTGCCTCTTTGTTCTTAAAAACATTCCCTATATTTTCTTCATTCTCTTTCTCATTGTAGGTGCAAGTACAGTAGATCAAAATACCATCTTGCTTTAATGCAGGCCATATTTGATTTAATATCCGTTGTTGCCGAAGGGCGCATAACTCAACGCTTTCTTCTGACCATTCCTGCACGGCATTGGCGTCTTTTCGAAAAAGCCCTTCGCCGGAGCAAGGCGCGTCTACCAGGATCACGTCAAAAAAACCTTCCAACTTTTGAAAATCTTCGGGATCATTATTAGTGACTACCACATTTATATTCCCCCATTTCAAAATATTCTCTGCAAGGATAGTGGCTCGTGAACGAATTGCTTCGTTGGCCACAAGGAGTGACCCTTCATTGATCATACTAAGCAGATGTGTTGATTTTCCGCCGGGAGCCGCACACAAATCGAGGACTCGTAGCGGCTGCGATAAATCGACGCTTTGCTTTAAGGCCTGTTCCAAAAAACATGGAGCTGGCCTCTTGTACATAATATGCACCGGCGTGAAAATGAGGATCAAATGTGAATGAAGGCCTGGTCTCATGATAAAAACCGAAGCTCGTCCAAGGAATTTTTACAAGGTCTTGTTTATTTTTTTTGAATGGATTGAGACGAATGCTGGTGGGTGCTGGTTGTTGATGGGCTTCATCAAAACTTGTCCAATTCGACTGAAGCTGTACTTGCATCCGCTTCCTGAAAGCCTCGGGAAATAGTATAGTATCAGCCATTTAGCCTTTTGTCGTTGTATTCAATAATCGATACAAGTTTATACAAAAGGTCGTCATAATTTTTCTTTCCAAATTCCTTGCGATACTCACTCATAATTTCATTTACGCAAGCTCGCGCGCACATGATAAAATCTTTTCCCTTTTTAGTCAGGGTAAAGATAACACTCCGCTTGTCGTTAGTATCGGTCTTTGAAGAAATGTAGCCCGACTGTTGCAATTCCTTTACAACTTTGCTCATTGCTTGTTTGCTTACTTTAGAACGCTTAGCTAAATCGTTGTTGTTTGTACCATTAAGGTCAATGTTCATGATGACCGGCATGTAGGCCATTTTAAAGCCCTTGTAGCCGCATTCGGCCAGTTTTTCTACTGCCCATTGATCGAATTGCTTCTTTAAATGTGCCAGGATTTTTCCCCAGCCGCAAAAAAGTAAGTATCCCTTGTCCTTTAAATTATTATCTACTGCCATGATATTCTTTTTGCAAAGGTAGGTCAAAAAAAAATATTAGTCAACTTGCTTGACTAATATAGTCAACCTGGTTTACTTTTGCGCACCAATTAAAAAATTATGGAATCCAACCAAACTCCTGCCAAAAAGAAAAATATAGCGCCATTTATTATTATACCTGTAGTACTCGTCGCTGGCTTTTTTGGTGTTCGTGCCTTTTTACACAGCCTCAACTATGAATCTACCGACAATGCTCAAATTGAGACTAACGCAGTCCCGGTGGTAAGCCGCCTGGCCGGATTTATCGATTCACTTTCGGTAAGTGACTACAATGAAGTAAGGCGTAACCAGCTTTTAGTTTCAATAGACGATCGTGAATATGTACTTGCAGTACTTCAGGCAGAAACTGATTTGGCCAATGCTCGTGCCGATTTGGCCAATGCTCAGGCGCAATTGAATAATAGCGTTGCCAACAAGCAGGTAACACTTGCGAATGAAGATGTGCAGAGCACTCGCGTGCAAAAAGCAACTGATGATCTAAAACGCGACGAAGGTCTATTTAAAGACGGAGCTATTACACAAAAACAATTGGATGATAGTCGTAATAACGCAGAGTCCGCGCAGAAACAGTTTACCGCAAACCAACGACAGGTATTATTTGCGAATTCACAAGTGACAACTTCGGAGTCGCAGATACGCAAAGCTCAAGCCATGGTAGAAACCCGGATTGCAGCTTTGGATTTGTCTAAGCTGAAATTGAGCTATTGCAATATTTATGCTGCCGTGAATGGTCGTATCGGAAAAAGAAATTTAGAAGTTGGTCAGTATGTGCAGCCAGGTCAGCCATTGATGACACTAGTTGGCGCAGATGAATTTTGGGTAGTAGCCAATTTTAAAGAAACACAATTAGAGAAAATGAAAGTAGGGCAGGAGGTAACAGTAACCTTAGACGGCTATCCCGATATTGAGATTAGTGGAAAGATTTCTTCATTCAGCCTCGCAACTGGTTCCAAGTTTTCTTTACTTCCTCCGGATAACGCTACCGGCAATTTTGTGAAGATTACACAACGTGTGCCTGTTAAAATTGAATTGGCCAATCAAGCCAAATACAAGGACATCTTGAAAGCCGGCCTCAGTGTTGAGGTTGAAGTGAATGTGAAATAATCATGTCTAACTCTCCATTACCAACCGGATTTGCGCGTGCGATTATTGTGATCACCACGATCTCGGCTGCGATCATGGAGCTGATCGACACGTCTATTGTAAACGTTGCTTTGTCCGATATCAGCGGAAATCTCGGTGCCACTATTGAGGATACAGCTTGGGTAGTGACTGCCTATGCAATCGCCAACGTGATTATTATTCCGCTTACTGGTTTTTTTGCCAAGCTATTTGGCCGCAAGAAATATTATATCGTCTCTATTTTTATTTTCACCATCTCTTCATACATGTGTGGTCAGGCTGGTAGCTTAGTCTCGCTTGTCATCTGGCGTTTCATTCAGGGGATTGGTGGTGGCGCTTTGTTATCCACTTCGCAAGGGATTTTGTTTGATGCCTTTGAACAGGCCAAACGCCCGATGGCATCGGCCATGTTTGGTATGGGCATTGTACTTGGTCCCACGATCGGACCAATTCTTGGCGGATATATTGTAGATAATTATTCCTGGCCTTTGATCTTCTACATTAATATTCCATTTGGAATTGTTGCCACGCTTCTTACACTTCGCTTTATCAGACGTACGGAAGACGAGAAGAATCCGAATCGTGAAAAACCCGCGATCGATTTTATGGGGATTTCTTTTTTGGCACTGGGTGTGGGCAGCTTACAATACGTTTTAGAGCGTGGCGAGTCTGATGACTGGTTTGAAGATTCCACTATTATAATTCTGTCGATCGTAGCCGCGATAGGTCTGATCTCTTTTATTTATCGGGAGCTTACTATTGCCAAACCGATGATCAACCTGCATGTGATGAAGCGCAGGAATTTATGGGCAAGCAACGTACTCACATTTTCTGTTGGCTTTGGCATGTTTGGCTCCGTATTTATCTTTCCTGTGTTAGTGCAACGTATCCTTGGCTACACACCCACCGACGCGGGTTTTGGATTGGTGCCGAGCGCTATTGCCGCTATTTTCTGTATGCCAATCGTAGGTCGAAGGCTTGGAGCCGGCACACCACCTTTAGTTTTTGTTGTAATCGGCTTTGTGTTTTTTATCCTGCATGGATATACTTCATCTTTGGTAACACCCGATGTAGGACTTCCTTTTTTCTTTTGGACGCAAATATTCAGAGGTATCGGCACGGCATGTCTGACTGTTCCGTTGATCAACCAAGCTGTGGTAGGGCTTACTCCACAAGAGATGCCCAGTGGTATTGCATTGACTAACATGCTTCGCCAATTGGGTGGTGCGTTTGGCATTGCCGTCATGAACACGTATGTGACCCAACGATATGCGGTGCATCGTGGCGATTTGATAAGTCACTTGCAACAATCCGATCCAAATCTTATTCAGCGATTGTCTCAATACCAGGCAGGCGCAATCAGCGCTGGCATCAACCCGACACAATCAACTGACTTTAGTTATAAGGTTTTGGATTTGGCTGTTACCAAGCAGGGTTTTCTATTGGCATATGCCGACAGCTTCTTGCTTATCTCTCTATTCTTTGTATGTGTGATTCCATTTATGTTTTTGCTGCGCACACAAAAAGTAGATAAGGCTACCATGCAGAAAATTTCAGAAGAGAGCCATTGAAAATTTATAATTTGAGATTTAATAGTTTCGATTTTTAGATAAGGATTATTATGAAAAAAATATTTTTACCCGCTGCATTTTTGCTGACGTTCGCATTCGCGGATGCGCAAACCAACAATGAATTGAAATCATTGATCAGTCAGTCGTTTGGCTATTTTCCACGCATTCAGGAATTGCAAAAGGCTTCCGAAGTTTCAGCATTGCGGGTGGACCTGGTACGCAGTAATTATTATCCGGTGATTACAGGCAACGGATCCTACAACTACGTAACACCACTTAGTAAAATTAATTTTGGAGGTAATGACTTAAAATTACAACCCAACAACAACCATAACTATAATATTTCTATAACTCAACCGATCTGGGATTTCGGCAAAACTCAGGCGCAGATTGCAAAATCAAAGGTGGATTTGTTGAGTGCAACCACAAATGTTGAGCAAGCTAAAGCGCAGGTTGCCTCACAAGTAGCGAATGTTTATTACTCTATGATCTATTTGAAGAAGGCCATTGCTGTGGAAGATTCCATTTTGTCTTTTCTTCATGAGAATAAAAAGATTGTGGAAAACCGGATCAACCGCGGAGATGCTTTGCAAATCGACTTGACGAACATTCAAAGTAACATTGATCTGGAGGAGAATCGCAAAGTTGATTTTGTCAATTTGTGGCAAAAGCAAAAAGCATTATTGGAATATACTACCGGTACAAACTCAGAGCCAACCGCGGCAGATTTTGATTTTCCTGCTTTTGCAGACGGACAGGCAATTGACTATGCAAAGCAGAATAATTTTGATATTCGATTGGCCAACCAGCGGACATTGGCAAGTGAGATGGATTTGAAATATTCACAGAACAGCCGCTACCCGTTACTCACCTTTGTGGGAAACAGTGGCTATAAAAATGGTTATCAGCCCAGCATTGAACCGTTAATTTTTAATTATCTGTTGGGAGTAAACCTCAGCGTACCTATCTATTCGGCTGGAAAAACAAATCAAAATATCAGGATTGCTCAGCGGAGTGTGGAAGCCAACCAACTGGCGCTAAAAACAACTGAAAACAATTTGCGCAGAGACATGGCTCAAGTGCAAGCTGACTTAGTTTCGAATGAAGATCGCATAAAGAATTCAGGAGGCCAGGTGAAGTATGCCAGCGAGGCATTGACATTAACTCAATCACGTTACAAACAAGGCGTAGCAACTCATTTGGATTTGCTTAATGCTTCGTCCAATCTTCAACGAATATTGCTTAATCAGATTCAGTTTCAGTATCAGCTGTGTACAGCCCGAATAGAGCAAGCCAGATTGCTGGGATGGAAGTATTGGGGAGAATAAAGGTTTGTTTGTAAACTATGAGAGGAATGCGCTAAATTTCGCGTTATTCCTCTATGAAAATCAAAGCAAACCATCCGCAGCTAAAGAGTTGGGTAGAAGTTCCGACAGGTTCCGATTTTCCTATTCAGAATTTACCCTTCGGAATTTTTAAAACAAAGTATTTGTCGCCGGTAGCTGGTGTCGCCATTGGCAATTATGTAGTTGATCTGGTGTATTTGCATGAGCATGGTTTCTTCGATAAACTCAACCTTCCAGCCGGAATTTTTAATCAGAAATATTTAAATGATTTTTTAGCGCTGGGAAGAGTAAAAGGCAGGGATGTGCGCGAGCGTATTTCCGAATTATTGCGCCACGATAATAATGAGTTAAAATCGAATAAGGCCGCTTGCGAGATAGCTTTGGTGCCTACGGGTGAGGTGCAAATGCTTATGCCGGTGCGCGTGCCCAACTATACCGATTTTTATAGCAGCGAAGAGCACGCGACTAATGTTGGCTCCATGTTTCGTGATCCGAAAAATGCACTGCTTCCCAACTGGAAACATTTGCCCGTAGGCTACCATGGCAGGGCTTCATCCATTGTAGTTTCAGGAACACCCATTCATCGCCCAAAGGGGCAGATTAAACCTGCTGATTCGGAAATCCCGATATTTTGCCCATCTCAAAAATTGGACTTTGAACTGGAAGTTGCATTTATTACCTGTGCCGACACAAAACTTGGGTCGCATATCACTACGAAGGAGGCCGAGGAAAATATCTTTGGATTAGTACTGTTCAACGATTGGAGTGCGCGCGATATTCAAACCTGGGAGTATGTACCACTCGGGCCGTTTCTCGCAAAGAACTTTGCATCAACGATATCTCCCTGGATAGTGACACTTGATGCGCTTGAGCCTTTCCGTGTGAAAGGACCCGATCAATTTCCGCACGTGTTGCCATATCTTGTTACCGAAGGCAATGGAAATTTTGATATTGCCTTAGAAGTATTGATTCAACCCGAAAAATCGGAAGCAACAACAGTAAGCCGGTCCAACTTCAAGTATATGTATTGGAACATAGCCCAACAGTTGGCGCATCATACAATTAATGGGTGTAATATTCAAGTGGGTGATCTTTATGGCAGTGGTACTATCAGCGGCCCATCGCCTGGCTCGTATGGTTCACTTCTTGAACTTTCGTGGAATGGCCAACGTCCATTGCACATGATAGATGGCACCGAGAGAAAATTTTTGAACGATGGTGATACGGTGATTATGCACGGTCATGCCGAAAAAGACGGTGTAAGAATTGGTTTTGGTGATTGCATTGGGAAACTGCTGGCGACTACTAATTGACAACTTAGTTCCGAAAACTAAAATACCGAAAAGAGCGTTACCTATTTATTAGTATAAAATAACTGGTTACTTCTGAAAAATAATTGAAATTGCTGAGTGATTGTTCACATTATGGAAGAAGGTAAGAAACTAACAACTCAAGAAAAGGCGCTTCGAATTAATCTGACCAAGTCTATTTATGGCTCATTTGCTGAAGTGGGTGGTGGACAAGAGGTTGCTGCTAATTTTTTTAAGGTAGGTGGAGCGAGTGGCACCATTGCAAAAACAATGTCTGCTTATGACATGAAGTTTAGTGATGCTATCTACGGTCACTGCGACAGGTACGTGAGCGAGAATCGACTTATAAGCATGATTGAACATGAGTATCAGTTGCTGCCAGAACGGTTGCCACACCGTCTTGATCAAACTCGGTTTTTTGCTTTAGTCAGTCCGTTTTTCACCAGCTTCAATGCCATCAGTCTGTTATCTACATGCTTGAAGTCAGGGCCATCCAAACG